>SDBV01002183.1_pt1 | contig 29284 bp, 29 predicted proteins | sample 2277081 | NCBI WGS metagenome assembly SDBV01 (sample SAMN10402039, study PRJNA504765) | marine sediment metagenome | isolation source: marine sediment core GS10_PC15, 223 cmbsf | place: Arctic Ocean: Southern Knipovich Ridge | collected 2010
CCTGCATGTTTTCGGGCAAAGGCCATGCCGTCGTTTCACTTCCGTCATGATCCCTTGCTATACCGAAAACCTGCCCGCGAAAAAGGCAGCCAAAAACCGTTATTAACGCTTTTTGACTGCAACCATTAAGGCCTACGGCCTCCCAACTAACTGCCCCCCGCATCCGTCTAGCGTCGGGGGGCAGTAGTTTTAAAGAATTTAAGCAGGCTCAAGGGAGCCAAAAAAAAGAAAGTTAACATTTTTTTGAAAGGAAAGAACATGGAAACGAAAACAGACAAAACCAAAAAAGACAGCCGCAACATTCCTGATCTTGCCGAAGTGATCGCCTTCTGCAAGAAGTTAAACCTTGCAGGAAAAGTTGTCGGCAAATGGGTTTGGGTCTTTTTTGAAGACAAGCCCGAAGATGCTCTCCGAAAAGCCCTGAAAGACTTCGGCTTTCGTTGGTCTGCCCGCCGCGGCGGCTGGGCTCACAACTGCGGGAACCCTTCCCGCTCTGCGAGCAAATCAAGCCCCTTTGAAAAGTACCAGGTAACCACAATCTAAGGAGCTTGCTATGCTGTACTACACCTTACGCTATGGCACTTTTATTGTCGTAGGTGCCTTCTATGTCGTTTGGCTCTCTGTGTGTCTTACAGTCGTTTGTCTGGTCGTTTGGGGCAGCTTTCGCAAGTTTGTTGTTGCTCCTGTTGCTAAACTGCTTCGGCGAAAGCCGGAGCAGCCCGGCAACGATCCAGAAGAGCTTGTCCGCATAGTAGAAGCCCTGCGAAACGACAAACCATGCACAAAAGCCAAATACATCGACCGCAAAACCAAAACCGCCTACATCATAGGCAGCAGAGGCCGCAAGGTCTGCAGGCGTTACAGCCTTGAAGACAAATTCAAACACACAAGAAAACCAATAGACAGAGACTTTTTTAAGAAAGGTTAAATCATGAGCGCATATATTGTAGAAGATCAAACCATAAATCAGATCGTCGGTTATCTCGCACAACTTGAAGGCACTTCAAGTAAACACTGGATCATCAGGCCATTAACAGAATTAGGATATTTAGAGCTTAGAACGAACCTGGACAAGCAGAAAGAACTCGGCGAGGAAATGTTCAAGCTCAACTGTGACTCGATCAACCAGCGTTATGGAGAGAATCAGGCAGAGCAATTCCGACCGCTTGACTATGCCTTCAAGCCCGCCACCGTCCCGATGGCCTTTGGTATCTCGGAGCTTAAATTTGATGTTTCGATCTGGCAGGCAGTAAAAAGTCTGTCCTGCTATCTGTACCAATCCTGCGAAGGTGATTGTATTGATAATCCCCTATACAAGGCACTCGATCAGGTCAGATTGAACATTTGTTTTAACTATTTCACAAACCGCCCCGAATACGATGCAGCAAATTGGGGCTAACCTGAAAGGCTGAAAAATGGAACATTCACTTGAAGAATTAATGGAAATGGCATCCGAAGGCACAGCCCCAACCGAATGCCCGGAAGGCTGTATCGTCGAACCCGATGGGATATGCCCGCACGGCTATGAAAGTGTGCTGCTCGAACTGGGTATTATTTAAACACAAGCACCTGATGGGGGAAAACTCGGAGACCTTTTCCCCCGTCTTTTTTTACCTGGCCACTCTGGCCACACTGTCCACCCCTACCCTTGGGTCACTTCTATATATATAATACTAACCCTTTTATTTCTTTTCTTTCTTACTTTCATTTCTATGGACTCAATAGGAATAAGCCATGGACAGTGTGGACAGCAGCGGTAATCCCTTAATGCATAGATAGTTAACCTGTCCACCCTTTGTCCACTGTGTCCGCATTGTCCACCCTTTTTTTGTAATCTTCCTTTAGATCGATGCCTGTATATACATTCACCCGGTTATCGTTGCGGCTTGTGTCCATACTATACTCGATTCCAAGTGTGGACAGCTCGATCCGCCTTCTTTCCTTTACTATCCCCGGAACAACGCTTTTGATCTTAAGTGCAAACCTCTGTTTTGAGAACCCATCACCCCTTCCGTTGCTCCTGCACCAGTGGCAATGGGCCAGCCATAATGCCTCTACCGGAACATACTGGCCCGGCCCGATATCGCACCACTCAGTTACAAATGCCGTCATAGGCGAACTCACAGCTTCGAACTCATCCCTGCTTTGTTCGCTTGCCTTATGCTCGATCAAGTATCCTCTTTCCCTAAGTCTGGATAGCCCCTCAAGTGCCCAATTGAAAATCCCCGGCAATTCCTTAAGCAGCTTTTCTTCGAGCTGCATATCCTCTTTATTGAGGAAGCTTTCGGTAGTAACAAGGAAATTAAACCGGCTTGCCAACGCCCCCGATGAATCCCTTAAATCCTGCATCTCATTAGCAATGATCAAAAATCGCAGCATAAGCTTGCCCACTTCAACATGCGCCTTATTTTTGCGGTTGATCTGCTGCGAATCCTCACCGGATATGCTCTTTAACCGCTCGACCGCCCGCGTAACATCGCTTGCCTTACCGGATATATTGGCATCTCCTATTATCGCTATGGTCTTATTGAGTAAGGGTTGCAAGCCGAACTCCGTTGCAAGGCTTGTCAGCGTAGGCGAGGCTGTGTTCTTTGCCCCGATCAATGCCCGTATAACCTTGCCGATAGTCGATTTACCGCTCCGCCGTGGACCGATCAACCCGAATATCTTCTGCAAGTGCGTATCAGCGGTTATAAAATAGCCAAACCACTCCTGGAGGATGTTTATCGCTTCTTCATCTGGTTTGGTCTTGTAGACATCTAAAAAGTCAGATTTTTCTTCATCCCACTCGGCGGAATCGGTCTTGATCGTAAATATTTCGCTGAGAAACTTTAACCACTGCGGACAATCGGCGTCTTCGTCATAGTCAAATTCGAGATAATTGAAAGTATAAAGCTCTTCGGACAATCCAAGCTCTTTCGGTGTTTCGCCTGATATATCGAGCAGGCAGTTTCTCATAGCGATTGTTTGCTTTAGATCGAACTTACCCGTAAGCGATGATGGAGCGTTTAGCTCCGGCCTTATATGAACCCCTTCAAGAGCCGCCATCGATCCCATTACATCCCTTACCCTGCTGTTAGACGATCTTACCCTTACGGTCTTACTGCCGTCTTTAGTTGGCTTTTGATAATAGCACCGCATGAGGAATCGCCGAATATAGACCCCGACCTCTTTATCATCTTCGACACGCTCATATCTGTTATTAACACACACACTCCAGCCGTCGATGCTGTTGTAGCAGTATGCAATCTCGCTTTGCTTTATAAATGCCATCGCTATCGTATCCGGATGATCGTCCGCCAGCATCACAACACCTTCCGCGCATTCAGGTACTTGACCGCTATCGGCGTTAGCCGCTGACGGATCAAACCTTTTGGCCTTACTAAGCAGTAACAGAAAGTCTTTTCCATTCTCCGAAATATAATCATGGACATCTTTGCCATGATCTTTTGTCATCTCATACGGCAAGCTCACGATACGCACCTCTTTGGCTACTGTACTGATTTTCTCAGCAGCCCGCTGTGCGGCCTTCTGTCCCGGTATGTCGGAATCCATTGCAATATACACAACTTTGCCCTCAAAGAACGCAAGCCACTCATCACGCCACGTAGAAGCTCCACCCGATGAAGCAGTAGCGTTTAGCCCTATTGCCAGGCACGCTGCCATGTCCCGCCACGCTTCTGTAAAGATTATCTTTTCCGGATCATCCTTTAAAAGCTCAGGCAGCCCGAACAGTCCGTGCCGACTGCCTGCAATGATCGGATACTTTACCAGTTTACCTGGGGTAAGTTCTATAGGCTCCCCGTTAACAGCACACCTTAGCCATCCGCACGCTTTGTTCGTTTCTGTCGGATCATACGCCGGCAGCAGCACCCACGGCTTTTCTCTGTGTGCATACGGCTTAAACTTCTCGAACGCTTGCATATCAATCTGCTTGATCCTGCAGAACGATTGTTTTTCATCGTCCGTCAAGTCCCTGATATCTTCTCTATTTAGAGCAAGCTTTTTCTCTGGGAGTTTATCCTGAGCAGAACGTAGTGGAGTCGAAGGACCTACGCTGTTTTCACTGTCATTTAAACCAAACTCTTCTAACATTTTCATGATCTCGGCAGGCGTTTTCGTTGTCACCTTCTCAGCCAGTTTGTAAGGGTTCGGTGCCCAACTGCACTTATGGCAGTAGCCCACCCCGTTACCTGGTGCGATGTATAGATGCTTTTTATCGTCGTCGCATGAGGGACAATCAACTTGCAGTTGTGATCCGGCACGCTTTATCTCTAAGCCCAGGTGTGTTAAAAATCCTTGAATATTCATACCGCCCCCATTTCAAACGCAGAATGTTTTATCGTTTCATCCAGGTGCGCATCAGAGGTTATCTCACGCCTGACCCGTTTGGTGTGCTCGGCAAGCCTTCTTTGCCTGTCATTCTCGAACGGTGTTTCCTTGCGCTTTAGATAGTGGTAGCCGTACCGCTTCCTGTGTTCGGTGTTCCGGCAGGCCACACACATATTGTCACCGTGCCAGTGGTCAATACCGCAGACGACACAGACCCTGTTCCGAAACACTTTTCCATTCTTGCGGACGACGATTCCTCTTTTGCCGTAACACTTTTGGCGTTTGTTTTGCTCTAGCATAGAGGAACCTCCGTTTCTGCAGCTTTTCGGAGAAGTGCATCGATGGAGGATTCCAAATACTTTGTATTTCCGCCTATCACCACACGCTTCATTCCGCCTGCAATCAGCTTTGCGCGTATGCGATAAAATTTTGAGCGTGAGATGCGGAGTTTTTTTGTTACATCTGTCGGGGTCAATAATTGTTCGGTCATCATACACCTCGCCGAATTTGAATACCATAGAGACCCTGTTTGATCGCTTTGATCTGCCGATCATCGAACAGACGTGTGCCCCCGATCCGTTCAATTGGTTTGATGCGATGCTTGCGGATGATATATGCAACCCTTTGCGGGGATTCGCCGAGCATCTCAGCGATCTGTGAAATTGTTGAAACGTTTTCAATTACCATTTTGCTACTCCTTTGTAAAAACTTTATTACCTGCTTCGTAACTAGCTTTTACCCCCGTGGTAATTCGAAAATGCGCGCACAGATCGTGTGTTAATTGAAAAGAGAAATGTTACGGTGAGGCGCTAAGCCCTTACTTTGAAAAGTGTTGCAGGAAATCTAAAAAAAACTTTTTTGCTTACCACCCCCCGTGGTAAAAGTCTTTAAGATATGCCTATAGCTTTGTCGTATTGCTCTTTGGTTGTGATCTTTGGCTTGATATTATAGCTTTTATTTTCGTCATCAAAATAAACGAACTTCTTATTAGTGATATGTACAAAGCCCGCCAGACGGAGTCTTGTTAAGATACTCCTGTTAATGTTTTGTACTATTGAACGCGGACTGTCGTTAGATTCAGCATATTTCTGAATCTCCTTGGAAGTCATACTGCCATCCATGAATTTCGGCAAAACTTTCAAGACATGGGAGCTAGGCTGAAAAGGCAACTTTCTGAACACTCCCTTATGAAAGAAGGCCATGCCATGCTCCATAAACACGAAACATACCTCTTTTATATCTGACGGTTCTTTAGTTACTACTTCTTTGACATTTATTTTATTAGCCTTTTTTCGCTTTTTCGGTCTAACAAACAACCACTGCCTTCTGCGAGAAAGACTGGCTGTTATAAAACCCATTTCATCTTTTTCAGGACATACGAATGCTGCTCTCATACCCTTGCCAGGTATTTCCACTACTTCATAATCATCAATTGGGCAGTTATCGTCGCAGCCATCACAATAAATCCTGTTACTGTTTTCGCCTTTTTTAAGATGTTTCCCATTCTTCAATTCTTCTACATGTTCTGCGGGCCAACGAGAAAGCTCATGGTCACTTATCTTCTTGATCTTATTGGTTACTAGATGGTCATACAATGGATTCATTCGCTAGCCTCACCCGTTTCCTCTGCTTTTTTCAGTTCCGGGTTATCCTTGCCGAATTCGAGCAATTCCATGACCCCCCATTCCTGAAGGTATTTTCGGGCTATAATATCTGCCTCGCCATCTTCCAATGTACAATTCGACGGTGCAGTTATTCTAAAAATAAGATTTTTCCTCTTTCCTTTTTCAGGCTTCTTCATAACAAACTGTATTCTTGCAAAATCGATTTTAGCTTTTAGTAACTTCTGATTTTGTCCCATCGAAGCAGAGCTTAGGACATCAGAATAACTCTGGTTATCATTCTTATTGTCAAGTGTAAGCAGCACTCTATTCCTGGTGCCCGCTTCGACAACAAACCGCACCTCTCTAAGCTTTACACCTTCAACCTTTATTTCGTTGTCATCTAACGGAAATTCAAATCCGGGTGCCTTGAGAACTTCAAGATTAAATTTGACATTATCTTTTTTAGGCAGAGATGCGATGTCGAGGATATGTTTGCAAAACTTTTCCTGCAGCGAAGCAATTTCTTTTATTGTACCCTTCGCATTCGTTTTTAATATCCCGGTTTCACTGTTATAGACGAATACGACTTCGTGCAGTTGTTTGATCGTAAGGTCTATAATTTCCTCCTCACTGTTACCATACTGTTCTATGATCTCCGCTTTACCCTCAGGGTAAGCAAAGTAATAATGTGAACCGCCTTCTTCGTAGTGTTTAACTTTACAGTATCTTGCATCCCCCTGAAGTTTGTAGAAGTCCTTTATAGACCCCTTGAAATTTTCCTTTTTTCCCCCGTCATATTTGAAATTTTCATTAGTGCCTACCCCGCAATATTTCCATGAATCCTTTCTGACTATGTCAAATTTTGTTGCGAGATCAAACAGTTTCCCGTGCTTACGAAACAGCCACATGGCTATCCTATAATAACCTGTCATTTCATCCAATTTGGCGATTATCGGTTTCTTCTTACGAACGTTGCACGCTTGGTAAACCGCCTTCATGGCAGATGGACAGGCAAGCTCGAAGATGCTCTCAAAATCTCTTTTGATTTTCGCCCTGCGTTCACCGTCAAGGCTCATCAAAAGCTTGTAAATATCATCGGTATCCTTTGCTTTTCTGTCCTTCCAGACCAGATCGTTAGGGATATCCTTCCATCCGAGATAATCTTGAATAAGATCGTTTGGTGCCCGTTGAAGAAATGTTGCTAATTGATAATATCTTGCCATTTGTGTTTACTCCCTGTATTTTAACAATCCGGCTTCGCCGGTAATCGGTTAGCCCATAATCGAGACGACAACTCATTTCAGATCATAAATTGATCGCATTTCACTCTGTGAATATTAATCAATAATTGCCCTACTGATCAAGCCTTCAATCGACTTGATATTCGGGTCTCCAGCAAGATATCCAATGCCTCTGTGTATATGGAGACGAAGCTGTTCGGCCAGAACTTTTTCGGTCAATTTCAGGTTATCTTTATGGCAACGCTCCTTGAGTAATGACATATAAATATCGGCATACTCACCTGCAAAGGTATGCCATGTCATCTCTATTGGACTGTTTTTCGTAACACGTTGCTTGCCGGGCGGTGTTGCTTCTGATAAGGATACACAAAAGGCCCAACGGCAGAGAATATTCCATGTCGGAATGCCTGTTCGCCGTTTAAGGGTCAACAAACTACTACGGCCATCTTTAGATATTCTTACCGCCTGTATACTCATCTCTTGCTCTCCTGCCAGAAGTACCCTGGGTTAATACAGCTGGACTTAATCTCATCATCATAATCTATGGTGTAGGTATGTCCAATATAAGGTTTTAGTGTTTTGTAGTGCTCTTCGTCAATCTCTTCATCTGTAGAAAGCAGCAAAACTTGGTGGCTGGCATTAGGGAAATAGTGGTTAACCATGTGGTGTCTATGCGTACCATCTAACCTGCCCAAAGGTGTATCGATCACAACAGGCAACGGTCTGCCTGCTGCTTTACCCAAACTCCATAACATAGAAACAGCAAGCAACTGTCGTTCGCCTGCTGAAATCTGGTCTGGCTTAATGTGCTTGCCACTGGGATTATATAGATTTAATTTACACGTATCGGGTTCAATTTCAAGACGAGAGATTAGTGTCTTTTTGCGAAGCAGAGCAAGGTAACCATCTATAATGTACTTTTCTAATTGATCAACATTTCTTTGGATCATATCGACACGGAACTTTGTTAAAGTGTCTCTTACAAGCTCAGAGTGTTTTAGAAGCCTGTAAGTATCTTCTGTGTCAATGCTCGCTTCCTGCATTATCTGGATAGCTTTTTCAAGTTGTCGCATCAATTCTGAACGCTGGAACTTGTGGCTTTCGATTTCCCTGTCAGAGATTGAAAGTTTTGCCTTGAGTTGATCAAGTTCCTTTTGCTTAGCTTTAAATTTATCGTTAAGTTTTTTGAGTTCATCTGTGTCAGGTATAATTACAAGCTTTCGATCAATATTGTCAAGGGTGCTCTCTGTTTCGTGATATCGATCAAGTGTTTCCTTGGCTTCTCTACCTTCATTGCAAAGCACACTTCCTAAGAGAATTGTCAGTTGCCTCTGGGATGCGGGTGTTAATTCTAAATACATCTCACTTTCACATGCTTTCTCTTGTTTCTTTCTTTCTATGCTAATGAATTTTGATATTGCATATAGAGTTTTCTTATTTGCCTTCAGCTTTGTCAGTACACGCAAAAGCCTCTTGTCACGAGCACTTATAGCTTTAGCAAGTGTTTTAGCCTCTCTCGCTGAACACTCATTTTCTGCTTGAGAGTTAATAGAGTTTAAGAGGTCCTTAGTAAGCAGTAGTGGAAGCGGTCCAGCTGAAAGTTCAATGAGACTTTGTCGTAAATTTTTCAACGAGGCTTCTAGTTTCGTCTTTTGTTGCTTTAAGCTATCCCGATCCTTTCCAAGTTGGCCACCGGCCTTAATGAAACTTTCTTCAAATTCATTAAAAGCCTTTAATTTTTGGTCGATCTCAGTACGAAGCCCAGAAGCTTCTTGTTTGAGAGCAACAACTTTGTTATTGGTTTGCTTAAGATCCTTATCTAATATCTCAATTTGCTTATTTTCCACATCAGTCTTTAGTTCTTTGCTCTTTCTACGGTTTAGAACTAATAGATCGTCTTTGAGGCGTTCAACCAAATCAACGCCAAGGAGAGAGTTGATCGCATTTGATAACAATGAAGCTGACTGCTTCGGGTTAGCAAGAGATTCAATACGCTCACCATCAAAGAAAAAAAGATTAGATAATCTGACCGGAATAAAACGCTCAACTTGTTCTATCCAGGTGTCTGACAGGACAGAATCGTATTGGCCATCAAGGAACACATCTACAACTTCTTTTATTGATTTCCCAGTACTTGCCCACTCGCGATGAACACGAAACTCATGTTCCTCACCACGTTCTACGGATCGAAAGGCGATTGCGACAGATGCGCCCTCTTTAGGATCACATTCATTGTTTATTGAACGTTCTAGGTATTCACTGTATCCATAAGAAAGATTCGATAGAAAAGGTGCAAGTTTACCATAAAGAGCCAATTGCAATGCTTCAAGGATCGACGTCTTGCCTCCGCCGTTTAGTCCCCCAAACAATGTGATTGTCTTACCTTTGGATGGAGGTGTCAACACCGCTGTATGCTGACCTTTGTAAACTTTAAAATTGTCTAATGTAAGCTTATCTATAATCATATATATCTCTGTCTATTTATTAATTATTTGCGAACGGTTTTCTTCTTGTTTTTTTTAGTGCTCGGAAGTGAACTTATTTCAAATAGCAATTTCGGCTTTTCCTGAAGGCCATCCTCAAAAACAAGATCGCCTGCATTTTTTGCTATGTTTTTCTTTTTTGCACGTCCGAGAGCATCATCGGCGTTTTCATAGAAACATTTCTTGATCTCGGCTTCTACATCCTTAAACAACCCATGCCTTGAGGTCATAGTGCTGTATTTGCGTTCAATATCCAGCAAGTTCCTCACTAACTCGTAATGAAGTTCATCCTGACCGCATGCCTCTTTTAGAATCGAAAGTGATCCACGATTAAAAACCAAATTGTCTTCGATTGATTGGCAAGGATAAGGTTTACCCATCTCCTCTTCGTAAACCGTCACTACTAAATCTTCAATCTCATGCTGCTCCACTACCCAAATACGTCGAATCTCTTGGAGTTCGGCAATAGTGATTAACTCTAATTTTTTAACGGCCTTTGGTCCCAACTCCTGTAAAAGATTTTGCGTTTGCAATAATCTTCTTAGCCAATATGCCCGCGTATCCTGTTTGTAAGGCCCTGGTACAAGTTGGAAGTTCCCTGCAACATCGGTGTAATAACTAATATGACCTGCTCGGCGTCTGTAGTCCCTGCGGCTACGTTCAAGCTTTCGGCCCTTGGGTGATCTGAATTCAAATTCATTTCTAAATTCTAATAGCGGTAGCATCCATTCTTTTTCTTCATCGTTTTGAATCATCGCCGCCATCGATTTATCCTCTTCGACAAGGGTGCATACCCAGCAGCCAAAACGACTTTTCCCACAACTTGGTGTGTTAGAGTCAACAACCAGCGGGCATTCTCCATCCGCCGTTGCACCTCTATACATGGTTAGCAAATCCTTGTTCCTGTTACCCCATGGATTGGACATTCGCATCAAATAAGTCCAAACATCATCATTTGACCAACTCTCGATAGGCGTATAGACAAGGCTGTTAATGAGGCTAGAGTTCGGTGTAAGCCGATCTCTGATTGCCCGTTTCTCACGTTCTAACATGTTATGCGCACGGGCAGAGCTTTCAGCTTTTCGTGTTCCGAGAACCAATATTGCTTCCCCATTGTTCCTTACCATATCACAAATAAAATTGTGAGATGGGCTAATTTTTAATCGCTCAGTACACCATCGGAATTTGTTACGCGGAGCCGGATAACCCTTGCCTATCAGGTTGACCCAAAATGTATCGGTTACCTTTGGAGTCAAGCGATGTGGGATTATTGGCATCTGCTGCTTAGCCGATGCTTTTCCCATTTTTTCCAATGATTTGCTCACCCACAAAGCAACTACAGGATTTTCGACCAAAGTATCTGTGCTTATTACATGTACATCTTTGGTGCGCTTTTCCAGTGGCAGCTCAGCAATAGCATTCCAGATCATTTGAACGATTACAGTGGAATCTTTGCCGCCACTGTAGCCTATAACCCATGGGACTTCGTCGGCAAGATACAATTCCCTGATTTCATCTGCTAAAAATGAAATTGTCTCAGAGAAGCCGTACTGCTGAAATGCAGATTTAGGCGTATTAGGTTTATTTTTTGCCATTCTTTCCTCCCAGGTAAATCCGTTCTACCCGTTTTTCTTCTGGCGTAAGAGGTATTTTAAGTTTTTTCTTTATGATATTCACAGTAAGGGTTACATTTTGCGTGGTCTTAGATACCCGTCCGCCGATCATGGCTCTGCCTTCCCAAAGACTTGAGTTTGATCGTGACCAATCGATTTTTTTAAGAGCTGTAAGTGTCTTTTTCCACCCGCTCTTTTTTTTTCGTAACAACGCATTACCAACAATTCCCAAAGACTGCAAAACGACACCATGAGAATGTATAAAATCTCGACGTACTTCACCTGCAACAATTATACCATTTCTAACTTTTCCCCAATCGTTGAACTGTTTGGCAACGTGTTCCCAGAAATCTCTCCCAAGTTTCGCGCTTTGTTCAATATCATCAAAATCAAGACCGTCTAGAAGTGATGATGTTGCATGATATATTGAACTTAGTGTCAAGAGCTTTCTAGACCTAGCTGAGAGAGTACTCCTTTCCATTTCAACTAAATCACGAAAGAACTCGGATTTAAGGACTATCAGCTTTGTAATTTGAGCTAGCTCATCACGATAATCATATAGCACACCAAGGGACTTACTTGGACGAATTGCATATCTGTTGAGGTCCGCAAACATCTGCTGGCTTCTGGATAGGCCATGGTCAAGGAAAAATACAACAGCAATTGTTTCATCGCCGATGTCCGAATTCTGACGTATCGCTTCTTCAATCGCAGCTCTGCGATGTTGACCATCATTTATTATAAACTTTGCGTCCAAAGGGACATGTAGAAGGCCAACGCGGCTTGCTTCCCCTGCTGATCCGATTGGTTCAAACGAAACCTCCGCATCAATAGAGGCCGTGATGGCAGAAAACACATAGCCATCTTTGTTATCTAGTATATAGCGAGCCATCTCAGGTATTCTCGCCTTATTTAAAGTCCGCTGAGCTCTAATTTCCGGCTGCAATTCCTCTTCGTCAAACAGAAACATCCTGGGAATTAGCCGCAGTGGGCACATTGAAACATAATATTCCCGATTAGCCTGAATGCCACGAATCGCAGGAAAAGTATACCCAAAACCATCATGTGTGGTTGACATTTAAAATCCTTCTTGCTTTTATTTGCAAACTTCATAAAATATTAGTAACGCTATGTTTGTTAAAACAATAACGTACGTACGTTAATTTGCAAGGTTTTTTTGGATTTTTTTAAATTATGTCTATTTATCTCGACTGCAATGCGACAACACCGATAGAGCCCCGCGTGCAAGATGTTGTCATACAATATCTTAGGGAGGATTTCGGCAACGCCGGTAGCCGAACCCACGAGTATGGCGCAAAGGCTAAAAAGGCTGTCGAAACCGCTCGAACCCATGTTGCTAAGCTATTAAATGCAAAAAAAGAAGAGGTAATCTTTACTAGCGGAGCTACAGAGAGCAATAACATTGCTATTCTTGGATTGGCAAAATTTGGCAAAGAGAGCGGAAAGAAACATATAATTAGCACAGAAATAGAACACAAGGCTGTACTGGAACCTCTGAAACACTTGGCAGATGATGGATTTGAAATAACTCTGATTTCTCCGAACAGAGGGGGCTGGGTTGATCCAGTGGATATACGCAAAGAAATACGCCCAGACACATTTCTGATATCAGTGATGAGCGTTAATAATGAAACAGGAGTCATTCAGCCAATCGACGGGATCGCAGAAGTATTAAAGGGTCATGAAGCGTACTTTCACTGCGATGCTGCACAGGGATTTGGCAAGGACATTGATCAGCTACAAAATAGTCGCATCGACCTTATTAGCATAAGCGGCCACAAGATATATGCCCCAAAAGGAATCGGTGCTCTTGTCTGTAGACGACGAAGGTTTAAGATGCCTCCTCTTGAGCCCTTGGTTTACGGCGGTGGACAAGAGAGGGGGATAAGACCTGGAACTGTACCGGTGCATTTAGCAGTTGGCTTAGGGAAAGCCGCTGAACTTGCAAAAAATGAAGCCGGTGATTGGTCAAAGAAATGCCATCATTTCAAAGGAATATTACTTCAAGAGCTAGCACCACTGAAGCCTTCCATTAATGGTGACCAGGCCAGGACATTACCTAACGCAGTTAATCTTTCTTTTAATGGCATTGATTCAGAGGCAGTAATGCTGGCATTGAAAGGCATAGTTGCTATTTCCAATGGATCGGCTTGTACATCTTCTAGCTACGAACCAAGCCATGTTCTTACTGCAATGGGATTAAGTGAAGCTGAATCGGAAACGGCGTTACGTTGGTCATGGTGCCACATGACTGAGGAGCCTGATTGGGAGGCAATTTCCCAATTTTTAAAAATAATTATTTGATTCCCAATAACTCATTAAGCCATCGTAATTTTTTTTATGAGAAACACGGCGTGCTCCATCTAATGAATTATCAACAAGGTCAAGTGTCGCGGGTATCAATCCGATATCTTTTATGAGTATTGAAATGAAAAACTCCTTTATAGGACAGATAAGCACTAACTGTTTTCGGTATTTCATCAAGCATAATTTTGTCTTTGTCTGACTTTTAGATAAAACCTAATAACTACTTATTCTTTCTTGTAACTTTTTTCTAAACCTTGGCAAAAAGATTTCGAGTGACCTTGGTGGGTCATTTTGAAATGCTTCCAGTATCACATCAAAACCTGCATATGAATAGCTGTCCATGAGCTTAATGCCCTCATCGCTAAGATAAGTTCCTGTGTTTGTGCTTACTAAACGCTTAATAACTTCTCTTACATTCTTTTTCTCACTAAGGTCTACACCAAGCCGGTCGAGTTCAGTTTTGAGCAAAAGTGATACCAATAGTTTGCTGCTGTTTTTATAATCACCTGGGAAGTTATCGATGAAGTCTGCTACATCCTTGGGTGTTTCTCTTTGATTAGTGGCTAAACCAGCCATAAGACAGAAATAATAAACGTCAAAGTCGGTTTCAAGCCCATCTTTGTTACGAATGTATTTGAACCATTCCCTAGCGGTTTTGCGAATCTTAAACCCCATTCTGTCCCTCCATTTTTGGATTAAATTCTACAAAGAAATCTCTTCCTTTTACGAGGACGCCATCGCATGTGACTTCAACAAGTTGGTCATCCTTCCGATCTTCTTCGAAATCCTCAAAACCTTTGCGGCCTCTTTTAAATAAAGTTGTATACTGCATATTTTTATTTTTTGCTGAACGCTCTAGTGGTTCTAAGAAGTTTAGTCTTTCCGTATTCAACATAAAGCCTATAAATTGCTCAGTAAGCAATGGAACAACACTTGCGACTTCTATTCTTACATCTCCATCTAAAGGGCCGGCTGGGCTATCAACTACAAAGGGCAGGTTATGATCTGACCGATTAAATAACGTGGAGAGGAATGCATATGAAACGGTTAGGGTTTCACCTTCACTTCCAGCTCTCTGTCCTCGTAAAACAAGGCTCTTATCTATTTTTTCGATCCGTATATCATTACTTGGCATTAATTTTTCGATTCTCTCATTGGCTTCCTCACAAATTTGATTGCATAGTTTTTCACTGGCCAATTCATTGGTACGGGCGAGAATCTTATTGAGCTTTTCGGTTTTATCACGCAATTCTACCGTTTCAGTTATTTCTGCAAGATCCCCTTCTGCCTTTTTTAATTCATCGGTAAGCAGTTTTATTCCTGTTGTATCTTGGATTGCTTTGCCTCTGACATTATCTTCATATCTTGAAAGTTTGGCGTCTATGCATATAAGGCTCTCTCCGTATTCTCTTATTTCATCTTCAATTATTTTAAGTTCAGGGTCATCGTCTACCGCATTTTGCTTGATATCATCATAATCAGTCTGCTTTTGGCCTTCGACAGATACCGCCTTATTAAGTGATTCTATTTCTAAATTTAATTTCTCTTCATGTGTAGTAGGGTCTTTGCCTACCAAGTTTGAAATTCCATCCTTGATCGAGTTCAACACAGCAACATCTTCTGACCCAAGATATTTGTCTGCATTTTCGAGAATATTATTTTTTGCATCGGAATCGATAGCTCTGCCGCAGACACAAAAAGCTTCTTCTGATAATTCCTGGAAAAATTCTCTCGCAGCACTTTCCGGCAGTTTGACTTTGTCTAGATTGGCTCGTAGATCAATCATTTGTTGACCAAACCTGCTTGTTAGAAAGTGTGGAGCCTGCATAAGTTTTAGGGAGGATTTTGACAGTTCTTTAACTTTTAATTTTGCTTTCTCAAGATGGTCATGAGCATTTTGTAAGAGTCCTTTGTTTTTTTTGTTCTTCTTAATTCTTTCTGCAGATTTGTTCTCAAGAGCTATTAGTTTCTTTTTTTCTTCGTCTTTAGCCTTTAACGTCTCACTTTGCTCCTTAGTTAGTGTTGCGATGCGGGCTTTAAGCTCATTGCAAAGATTTTGTTTCCTGGCCAGTCCTCTTGAATGTCTTGAAGTAGTATTGCTGCTTGCGTTTTCCCAGAAAAGATGTATTCTGGATCCCATGGCAGAGAATAGGACTAACTGGAAAAGATTTTCAATCGCATTTTGTGCATCAGTATGTTTAGGACTCAATATTTGTTTTGCCAATTCTCCATCAAAAATAAAGAAGTTTACAAAGCCAACCTGTAAAAATTTACGTAACTTTCTTGGAGGCAAAAAACCTTCTTTCATTCCACTGCCGGGTAATGTAGTGTGATAAATAACTTTTCCTTGCTCAAAGTCAAAGCGTAGATTGAAGGTGTACCTTTCGATACCTTCTAAGAGAGTTAGTTTGAAAAAACCTTCGGATTTATTACTGCCTTTTTTTTGAAATCCTCGAACAGTTCTCTTGTCCCACTCTTCAGCACATCCGGATAATGCTGCCCTTAGAAGCAATAATGTTGTTGTTTTACCTGTACCAGTTGGCATTTGAATAAGTGAGATATCATTAATTTCATTTTGTCCGGAGCTAAATTCCACTTTATGATCAGGGTTTCTTAGGCCTCTGCTTTCCCAATCAACTATTCGCAAATCTATAGGCATTTTAGATTTTCTCCTGAACTTAAGCGATGCTATTTAAAATGGAGTTGATTCGTCTTTCATAGTCATTCTTGTTTTCAATACTCTCATTCCCTGTTGACAACTCTGAAAACCATGATATGATTTTAGTAGCTACCTGTGCATCTTGTCCATTTTCTTCTGTTGCTTGTTTAATTGCTGACTCTATTATTGGGTCAATGTTCATAGGTTTTCCTCTGGTTCAACTTTTGCTAATTCTAAAAGCCAATCTCGTCTGCTTATATCAGGGTTTGTCTCTCGATCCTTGTTAGTTCTAATAAAATCAACCACATGTGCCCTCTTATATGGGTCTTGGGCATGGATGCGAAGACTTCGTCCCATTCTCTGTATTGTTTCTAATTTCGCCCTTGCTGACGAAAATAGAATCACAGAATTTATTGACTGTATGTCAATTCCTTCCGAAAGCCTGTGACAGGTAAGTAAGCATTCCAGCTCGCCTCTCGCAAACTTCCCAAGAACGCCTGGCTCTTCCCCTCCAAAATAAGTATGGAAGTCATGCCGGTATTTGTGCACCATGCCCAGCACTTTCTCGCCGTATTTCATTGTTTCAACAAATATGATACATCTTTCAAGCAATTGTTGGTTCTCTTCAATAAAGCCTATAAAAGGATCGAACTTCGCCTCAGATGTTTTGTACACCCTTGCGATCTCCATCCATATCTCTTCCTTGCTCATAGGATTTCCTGCATGTTTTCGTGCAGCAACCATACTGTGTACTTTTTTAAGTTTGTCACGGTCGTCTTGGTTGGGCGTATATTCAAGAGGGTAGTAGTTAAAGGGGCACAAAACCCCCCTTTTTATTGCGTCCTTCAAACCAAATTGAAAAATTGTTTCGCCAATATGTTCTTCAATAAACTTGTTGCCCTCTTGGTCATACTCTCTTTCTGGTGTAGCGCTTAGCCCTAATCGGTATGGTATAGCATCTGAAAGTCCTTTTAGGTTTTTTCTGTTTGCTGGGCTTCCCAACTTATGAACTTCGTCATGGATAAGAAATGTTTTTTTAAGATTCTCCTCACGGAGCGATTTCATTGCTATAGGTAACGCCTGTCTGGAAGCCAGCAGGATTTTATTCACGGGATCAAGAACGATTCTTTCTCTTTCATGGTTTGAGCAGTAATGCCGAAATACAGACCATTTGCCGGGAATAGTTCGTGTTAATTCCAATATCTGCTTATACCATTGATCTAATAAATCATTGCCATCAGCAGAAATTAGTACTGTTGCAACATTATCATTGGCCATCAGATTCTGGCATATTTTGATAGCAGTTCTGGTTTTACCCGTTCCTGTAGCCATCTCAAGAATACCGCATTTTTTCTTAAGGAAAACTTCAATAGCTTCTTCCTGGTGCTTCCATTTATCTATAACAATCTTTTTCTCGTCTGTAAATTGGCTTGGGTGCTTAGCTTTGCATATCCGAAGCAGCTTATTCTTGGCGGCTTCCGAAAAGTCAAACACGTCAATCCCTCCAGCTGTTCCATCCCAGAGCTGCTTAAAATGAAGCTTTTTATTTTGAGCCCTTTTGTCATCATCCCAACTTGTATAAACATCTACACATTCATAATTGACCTCTAGGCCGCTCTTAGTTTCGTTCGATGATCCAAAAAATACTACGTAGTCATCCCCATCCAAAAACATACCTACTTTCTCATGATAAATACCTCTCCCGGAGGAGGGGACTGCTATTTTAATATCTAATCTTCCTGTTTCAAGTAGTTTCGCTAGCAAAGCACTGCCTTTGCCTGCTAAAACAGAGAAGTCGCTACTAAGAATGCTCATAATGCGATCTTCGCAGATCATTCGTTGATTAAGGCCTTCATGAATAGCCTTGACATCATCCTCGGAAAGCTCTACCGAAGTAACAAGCCTCATTTGTCCTCCTTTTTTTACAAACTCCTCCAGAGGATCACCGATCGCTTCGAAGACAGAGCTTGAGAAATAACCAGCAGCTCGCCAATAAGTCTTGCAGGACAATAGTCCGGGCTTGTAAAGCTCTTTCGCAAGATTATTTTCACCAGACCTGTATTCTGGCTCAAACGCTATATCTCTTAATCTCATACCACCTCAACACGCAAAATAGATATACAGCAGTTTTTAAGGCAGGCTTGCATTCACGTCAGACAGCAATTGCGCACGGATAGGTTGAATTAGGCCCTGTTTTTTTATGCTTGCAGCCAGATCGTCAATCCCAGAAGAAAGATCTGTTCGCACTTGTGCAGTTCCAATTTCAATTAAATCAAGTGAAATATCCTTTACGGAACCAATTGAAGAAGATGTAGTTGACATGATTACCCTTTCTTAAAAAGACTCATAATTGACTGATCGACCAAGACACATTCAAGACCACGAATAACCTTTATGATTATATGCCAAATTAATCATTTGTCCAGCCATAAATATAGGATCAGATTGATTGTTTTCTCAAAATCCATCTCATCTGCACGAAGAGCTATCCGCTTCTAGCTGCTAAATATATAACACTTTCAGCTATCAGAATAATCACTGACCATAAACTTATAACTCAAGACGACCTATCGGTCAACAATATATTCAGATATATTACTTTTGTTCCATCTTGACAATTATGCCACTTATCCTTAAAATCCAAGCATAATCAGGCCAGCAGACAAGGAGAAAGCAATGGCTGTAAGCGAACTTAGACTCATAAAGCATTCTGCCGAATACCTCGAAAGAAGTCTGGATAATATTAAAAAAATTCCCAAAAAAACTCGCGGCATTTATGTACTTTATAAGAAAAAAAATACAAAAGAAGGCATAGCTTACGATGTGGTATATATCGGCATGGCTGGCGGAGAGGTCAAGGCAGGCATCGGCGGCCGGCTCCGGTCACACAACAGAAAAAAAAGAGGCTGGACGCATTTTTCGGTCTTTGAGGTGTGGGACAATATCAGAGAAGATGAAGTTCGCGAACTTGAAGGAATACTAAGGCATATATTCCGGAAAGATTCTAAGGCTAATAAACTTGGCAAACAGAAAGCTTTTATAAAACTCAAAAAAGTTGGAAAAAGAAAAAATACAAAAGACTGGTTAAAGAATTAGGAAGGGAAAATATTAAGGAACTTGTATTATGTCCCAAGATAAACAATCCGGAGCAGATGCTAATAAATATGGTAGAGATACCGCTCGACTCATTATGAAAGAGCTTTTAACTGAGCCAATTTCCAAGATTAGCAATGAGTGCTTTTTAGATGGCAGGCTAGTAGCAATTAAGTGTTCAAGAGTCAATACCAAACAGGTAGGCGTTTCATATAAGATGCTCGAAAGACTTGATAGCGTAATTGGTGCATTTGAAACGGACACAAATATTTATGACCTTTATGAAATCTCACCTGATACATTTAAAGAGAATATGCGAGAGACAAGAAGCACAGGTGCATCTGCAGGCAAAGTGGCCTTGGTAACTCAGAAGATATTTGAAGACGAAGGTAAGTTTATTCAAACGGTCAAACTGAGCAAAAAGCCGAAAAGAGCCAGAAAGGAAAGCAATGGAAGACACTAGATCATCCTTCGATACTGACGACAATATAAAGCATTCACCATCAATGCTTGATTTTGCAGTAGATTTCTATAGCGATGAAGAAAGAAAAAAACTTGAAAGCTTTGATTGCTTCCCGGCGATAACCGATCTTGTTACTCAAGGCTTTAAATTTTGTGAAGAAGAATTTCTAGTTTACACTATCTTTAGGGAGCAGAAAAATCGTCCGGGCTTTCGTACTTATAACGATTTGAAAAACAAGCTTCCTTCTCGGATAGAAGCATTTCAAGATTATTTTGATTTAAGTTCTGGCTCGGTTGTATCAAAGTTTGCTGAAAGGCATGATAAAGACAACGTCAGAACTGAAGAGGCTGGAGTCGGAGCAGCATTGGCCTTAACGAGCCATTTATATGGCTTGACAGAAGCTGATTGGGAAAGATTACCGGTGTCGGAAGAGAAGGGCATGGACTTTCAAATTGCCTCAACAGGAGAAAAGTTTATTCAGGTCGAAGCAAAAGGTACAGTTGTAAACGACAAAAATAAAACCCAGAACATATATGCACATAAAGCTGATATTGTGGCGAAGAAGGATGCGCAACCTGACGACGAGAATAACACCAATACTCTACTAGGCGTTATTACCGCTTTCCCTTCCACTAATACTCTGCCTACAAAATGCTGGATTCTTGATCCACCTGCTTATGAAATTGATTTTGATCCTTTAAAATATAAGCTTTTGTCACGCTTGCATTACTATTGGCGTGAATTGAGTATGGTTTCTCGCTCACATTTTCTTGAAATACTGATTAATCGCATCCATGCTATTAGGTCAACCAAAGCATACAAAAACCTTGACAATCTACCCTTGTTAAACCGTAAAGGAGAGCCACATCCAGTTCCAGTTTCTCTTTTTACAAAACGATCATCTGATCTTGGTGAAGAAGTTTTTGGAGAAGTTTTGCCGCTCGAAAATTCACGTGGTAAATTTTGTTTTTATGGATTCCATGTGGAAATCGTCGATATTATCTTAAGCCAAAATTTCAATAGTATAATTTCCATGAATTTTGCCCCATCAATCCGAAAAGACGCAATTGTAACTGCTCGAATTCCTTATAGACTTCTTAGTGACACTGGTCATGACATCGATGTGGACGAAGACAAGGAGAGTAGAAAAAAAATAATAATGAGAGGCAATCTAACACTTACTTCGTCAGGCAGAGTTTTGGGAATCCTTCAGCCCATTGAATAATATGATCAGGAGGATTTTAAGATGCAGGTGCTTTTTTGAAATACAAAGATAAATCCGACAAACTTGTAAAACCTACAAATGTAAGAAAGTAATTAATATCCACAGCGACATGCTAAACAGGTGATCATTCGTTATTGTTATATTTTGAACAGGACAATATGAAACGAGGGCTGGTATTAGAAGGTGGGGGAGCTAAAGGAGCATATGCTCTTGGTTGCCTTCTTGCATTCAGGGATAGAGGGGTAACATTTGACGTGATATCTGGAACATCGGTTGGGTCTTTAAATGCTGCTATCTCCAGTGCTGGGCGCATTGATTTAGGAAAAGATCTATGGCAAAACCTGAGTTTTGATAAGGTTTGTGACTCTTCTAAACGGTTTACGACTTGGTTGCTTATCCCTTTTCACTTTTTTGCGTTATTTTTACATCATGTCCCTTTTATTGGCTCACCTCCATTTCCTAATCGTCTTGAACCAACAACTGGTTATGCTTTAATCATTGTAAACATTGGTGGGCCAATAGCATTGAGTTGGGTAATATTCTTTGCAGGTGTTTGGTTTGTAGATGATTACAGAGAATTGCTCACCACAGTTTTAATAGGTAATGCGATAATGATAACGCTTGGTTTATTGTGGGTTATTCCATTTTTCATGCGACAGAAGAATATAGCCATGTTCACTACGTCCCCGCTGAAATCAGAGATTCAAAGAGTCCTTCAAGACGCAAAATTCAATATTCCAACTTATATAACATTATGCTACAGAAGGGAGATGTTTGATCCAGACAAGCCAGGTTTCTTAGAGCACGTCAGCCAAGGCATTCACACCAGAGATGCAATGTCACAAGAAGAATATATACCACACTACGTGCGGATCGATAAGTTACCCATGGATAGAGTGTTTGATATGCTTACTGCAAGCGCTGCGCTTCCTTTCGGCATATTTCCATCGGTCACATTGGAGGGTACAGAATATATAGACGGCGGAGTTGTAGATAATATACCCAGCTATCCTATTCTAAAAAATTACCGTTGTGATGAAGTGTACGTGGTTCGTTTACGACCTCACCATTCTGGAGATATTGAAAAGAGTTGGAAAAGAGTTGACCGAAGACTACGGGTTGCTGCAATGGATGAGTCAAAATGTAAGAGTATGTATCATGGATCAATGAAGAGAAGAAGAAAAGTAGGATTGGTCGATGTAGCAATAGATCCACCTGAAAATGTAAGATTTAATAAATTCCCTATCTCTAAAGAGAATCTGTTGATTTTTGCCCCAAAAAAATCTCTTGGATCATTTTGGAGCGGCACCATGAATTTTAGAAAAAGTTACACCAATAGGCTTGTTCAAATGGGATTCGAGGACACTATAAAAATTTTAGATAGGAAAACCTAACAAAGCTAACTCAGCTGGAAAAAAACGGTGTCAGGTACTTTCTGGAGATACAAAGACAAATCCGGCAACCTTGTAAAACTTACAACTGTAAAAAAATAAAAATAAAAACACTGTTGGCAATTGTGGTTTATAGGCTACAAATGTCTTTTTAGGCCAAATTAAAACACATAAGACATACAATTGAGGTGAGATTATGAAAACTGGAATACACATTGACTTTACAACTCTTTTGGGGGCGGTGGATGCGCTAGAGTTGATTCCTGAGACCCAAAAATTACCAATTACTTTTAGTCATCTTTTGACGCTATCACAATTTTTTGATTCGATTGTTCTTCATGACCATGTTTATTATGAAAATAGTGACACCCCTCAACATATATCATGTGACAAAGTTATTGAGGATTCATTGATTACAAAAATCTTAGAGCCAAATCTTTTAATAGCACATCAGAATCCTTTAGTTGACGACAATTTTAAATATAAGGGAATAGAATGGGCGATTAATAAGGCAAAGAAAGTATCTTCGGATTCATTTGCCTATTCTTTATTACCACGAGAAAGTCACTACCGTGCAATGATGTATCGAGAGGGAATAGAGGATAAAACTAATCCTTACACAGAGGACATTTTTGATACCGCCCGCAAAGAAGGGGACGGAAAATTAGCAAAAAAAATAGACAATACCTTAAGATACCTAGAGATGAACAACATAGGGCGAATGGGGCTTATCGTTATATTCAGGTTGTTTCATCTGGATGAGTGGTTGAGTACCGAGAAAGGAATCTCCTATTACCCTAATTTCTCAAGAAACCCGCTAATAGATGAAACTTTAATACGTCCTCCAAAACCACGTGATTTCATGATTTGGAGCATTGAAGAAATAAATAAAAAAAGGGAAGAATTCATTACCAACTTAACTGAAAAAGGAGAAGTAGAAGACATGGTATTTAAGCTGTCTCCGATATTTCTCAGATGCCTGAAAGACGCTAAACATCCTCGTGATTTAATAGATAACGCAATGAATTTAAGAAACGATAAATTAGCTAAAAAGATAAGAAAAAAGCATCAGGAAATATCTGGAAGTTCTTCACTTGGTGAGGATAAAACAATACTTCTTCGCCAGGAATTACGTTCTGCATTAAAGCTTTTTGATGAGCAGAATATAGAAAAGGAACTGGGAACTTTTGCTGCCAATGGCAGCTTGGGCTTGACAGGACTCAGAGCCGGGGTATCCATAAAAAAAACAATAAAAGGCAACAGAAAATTATCAAATGTAGCATTTTTCATGGAAACACTTGATTCAAGCTTATCCATGGTCAATGCAATGGAAGCAATAGAAAAGGTTTTTGGGCACGTTTCTATGGACGACCAGTGGATAATGTCTGCAAAAGATCAAAGAACTGCTCTGTAAAGTCAAGTCTACGACTTGATTGCAAAAAGCAAGCACACTCTAGTCAATACTCTAGAGGTCTAAATATTTAGATATTTTACTCTTATTTGTATTGACAGACCTCATAATTAACTGTATTTTCTTGATGTTCTCTAACCTAAGACGGAGAAAGTTTTCAAATGATATAATAATTACAACAGGAGTTGAGGTATCTTTGAAATAAATGATTTTCCGCCATTTTCAAAGATGCAAAAGCAAAAATCAACTATTTTGAAGTTCTATAATAGGAGAAATATAATGACAAAGAAAAGTGTTGTTGTGGCTCTGGTTGTGCTGGTAATCTCACTTGCTACTATTTATTTTAAAATAGGTCCCCCTCCAATGAAAAGTACTGTTCGTGTTATAACGCCTCCATCCATTATCGCTTCGTTACCTATTTGGGTAGCACAGAAGGAAGATATGTTTACCTCTAGAAACCTAGATATTGAATTTATTAGCCTCTCTAATAGTCGTTTGATGGTGGAGGCAATGCTCGCTGGGAATGCAGATGTGTTACCCGCTGTATCACTTGCTGATTTAGCAACAACTGGTGGGATGGGCAACCTTGCACTTATGAAGGTGAAAATCTATTCACATAGTAGAATGAAAAAAATACCGCCATTTGAATCTCTACTAATACCTACAGGTTCCCCGCTTACAACATTGAAAGATTTGGAGGGAAAAAAAATAGCAGTATATCCGGGTTCCACTGCAGAACTTGCTGTAAAATATTTTCTAAAGATTAACAATGTTGATCATCAAAAAATAAAGTTTGTCAAATTACTTCCTCCTGAACATGAACCCATTCTCTTAAAAGGTGATGTGGACGCGATGTTCGTATATGAACCCTATAGAACTGTAAGTTTACATAACAATAAAGCCAGAGAATTGTCAGGTTCAATATATGCTTCAATAAATGAACCTTCTGCTATTGGAACAAGTGCCATATCACGAAACTTTCTGAATAAAAATCCAGAGGCTGCTAAAAAGTTTTTAGAAGCATGGAATGAAGCAATTCTCTTTATAAATAATAATCCGGAGGATGCCAGACAAATACTTGCTGATAAGTTAAAATTACCTAAACCTGTTGCATCAAGCGCTACATGGGTAGATGCAACAACGACAGATGAGACAGACTACGATATCTTAAGAAATACTGTTGAATCATGCAAATTAGCAGGAATAATACCAGATTGGTTCATATTAGAAAGAGATATGGTATTGATCCCATGATTAAAGTCGAAGGCATTGATATTCATACCCCAGATGGGAAAATACTTCTTGAAGATATCTCCTTTGAGGCTACTTCAGGAAGTAGGTTGGCATTTTATGGCCCTAATGGATGTGGCAAATCTACATTATTGAGATATCTCGCTGGTATAGAAAAACAAAACCATAACAACGGCAAAAAAGTCATACTCACTGAATCGATATATCTGCCTACACAACCTCTAAACATACTTATACCATGGTTGACCGTTGCAGATAATTTAAAACTTTTCTTTTCACTAGCTACTCAAGATGAAGGAATTGATTGTCAGACATTATTAGCAAAATATGAACAATCATTAGAATACGAACTTAGCATATACAAGCAAATGGCCGTGTATAAGTTGTCGTCAGGTCAACAAGCGTTATTTGCTGTATTTTGCGCAATTATTCAAAACCCCTTAGTTTTAGTGGCTGACGAGATATTTTCGACCCTGTCTGAAGAATTAAGAATCAAATTGGCAGATTACCTCAAGAATCTTAATATGATAATTATATTTGCAACGCATGATAGTGATTTCATAAGTCACCTTAGCGCAAAAACCATTAACCTTGAGAAATATATATATTATAGGAAGTCGGATGACTGAGAATTATTTATTGCTTTCACTAATAGCGGTTGGTAATACGTTAGTTGTATACCTGCCCGCTTGGGTAATCGGTACAATATCTGGAGTGGTGGTTAGTTTTTTAACATGGTGTGTTCCAAAAAAATTATCAACAAAGATTTATTGGGTTTTATCAGGGGCATCTTTTATCCCTGTAACGATCTTGATTCCTTTTTTTATCAGAACATTTGGGCTTCAATGTTTTATATATCCTCTATTGGTAATGCCTGTGGCTTTAATAACGTTTGCCTCTTCTTACGAGGCGTTTAAGCATGCTAATAAACATAGAATAACATTGATTATCAATTATAAGATGCCGAGATTTAAGTATTTTTGGACTATTGTTTTTCGAGAGTCAATGCCAAGCATGAAAACCACATTTAGGCAAACCTTGTCACTTTGTTTTGCAATCTGTATCGCACTTGATTACTTCATTGAATATTGGGGTGGACTCGGAGCGTTAGCAATGAAATATTATTCAAGCTTCGACAATACCGGTCCTGCCTACCTATTAATAACAATTTTAATTACAGCTATCCTAGGTATTATTCAAGTGATCATTAATGACAGGATGTTTCGTAAGTGGACTGAGTTCAGGAGGCATTATTGAAATGGAGGAACTTGATAAATTCAAAATAAAGGCACCACACTATAGACAGGCATTAGCGGAGTATCCAAGAGCAAGGTTGCTGGAGTTATATCCCGTACTGTGGTATTTAGAAAAGTGTTGTGCATCTATTGGAAAACCAAAACAAAAACTAAAGATTGTAGATCTGATGTCTGGATCTGGTTTTCTTTCAAACAACCTCTTTGACTTAGGATATACTTCTCTCCATTCAATAGAATTTTGTGAAGAAATGTACAAAGATTCTTCAGCATATTTCTCAAAATCGATTCTTCACTCTCTTTCTTCATTTGATCACTTGGAAGGGGTGTTGGATGAAATATGTCCGGACGTCATAGTATCTCTCGCGTCCTTTCATCATCTAATTGCATATGATAGTAAAGGTAACATAGATAATTGTGCATCAATAGACTTCCAATCTAAGATTATAGACATATGCATGAGGACACTACCAGAACATGGGATTTTATTAATAATAGATTTGATAGAAGATAATGTTACGGAAACACCATTAGAACCTTTTAAAATATCTATGAAAAAATCGGCATCATTTCTTGAAAAGCTTGGAGTTAAAAAAAATATTACCGATTTGCTGAAACAAAGTAACTCTGTACGTAGTACTTCCAGCATACTTCAAAGAGGATTGGGGGCTAGGCCTAGAAATAACAGTTTGTATTGGTTTAGAAATATAGTTGATAATAATACAACGTTAGGGCATTCAGATATTGCATTATCGAGAGAGCTAATAAAAAGAATATCTGACTATCAATCCGTAATAACCAAATATAGATGTCCATGGATATTTGAAAATGAGGAAGCATTAAAAGAATTCATCTACAAAAAGTTTGCGTTTGTGTTAGATGAGAAAAAAGACGAAAGTTTGTCTAAAAATGAAGTAGTGGAAATAGCCAAGAAAAGCCTAGGCGTGTGTCGCAATCACGGTGTTACTGCGTTGGGATGGGATTTAGGCATTATACTTTTAAGTAAATCAAATCCGTTTTCACAGGACACAACTTTTGCTCTTTATATAAAATCATTGTTATTCATGGCTATCGTTCTGGTCGCAGCTATATTGCTAAGATTATTTCTTAATATATACGGTCAGTTTAATGCCCAAAGCATACTGGTTTTCTTTTTTACCCTTCCTATTGGAATAATTTTTGGTAACTTGCTGGGGAAAAAAGGCAAATCTACGGATTAAACCGTCATATTTGGTCACTTTTTCTACCACCGTTTGTTTACAAAGTTAACTAATTCTCTAAAATAAGGCAAATCTAAATTGGCTCTAAAATAGGAATAAATTAAGGTTTCAGGACCAAATAGAAATAACATAATAAGGGCAGGCACCCAGAAATGGAATGCCTGCCACTTCGTTAGATCAATTACCCCAATCGCTTCGCTGCTTCGTCTGCTAGCCCCTGATTACGTTCTGCATAGATCGCCGTAGCACTCATCTTAGTATGCCCAAGTGCCGCTCCTGCCGACTCGTAACCCATCTCACGTCTTACCTTCGTCGCAGCCGTATGTCTCAACTGGTACGGCGTCCACTTTGGCATCTCCGTATCCGGATCGCCGCCTCTTTCTTTGATCGTTTTTCTGGCCGCCTTTACCGCGTACCTTACCGCCTTGCCGAAGGACTGCGTATCATACACCTCACCCGCTTTTTTCTTAGGCTGTTTTTTAAGATTACTGCCAACCCCGTTTCCGCACGAAAGCGGCGTCTTTCTATTTTCCGTCAAGATCGCTTTTCTTTGCTTCTCAGATTCCGCAGGCGAAAAACAGTAGCTCTCAGCACCACGGAGCAAATACGGGCTTAACATCTTCTGCCCTTTAGGACCAATCGACACCGTCCTCTCTTTGCCTCTGTACTGCGTCTTATGGCTTGACGGACAATAATGCCACACACTCCCCGTCCGGTCGATATCGCACGGCCTCATGATCACCAGCTCGCCTGGCCTCATCCCTGTAAACAGCAGCAACTCAATCATCGTCGCGATCACAGGCGTCGTATACGGCTGCACAGCGTACACATGCTCTTCAGCCACAGGTTTTACCGGTAATGTATCCCGTGCCTCTGACCGTCCACGTTGAAGCCCCTCGACCGCCATAAGCGCTTGGTATAGCATCGGCGATGCAAGCTGACGGCTGACCGCCCACTTAAACATCCGCTTGATCCTGCCAATCCGCTGATTGATAACCCCACGCGACAAGTCACGTTCGATCATCCGCCTGCGTACCGCGATAAGCTTGAGCGGTCCAAACTCCTCGATGGGCAGGCTGGCGTACATCTCCACCACCAGCTTAAGCGAGTAGCGGATATCGGAAGGCTCTTTGGTAACTTGACCTTTCTGGTCACGGTAGTACTCGTCGATATATTCGACATAGGCCCTTGCGAAGTCCGCTATGTTGATAACCTTTGCATCGGGAGATATATCGCCGCGTCTTCCGCTGTTAAACACAGCAGCCTCGTAGAGGTTCTTTGCGACCTCTACGGCGACGTCGTAATCGAAGGTAGCGTACTTGACTCCGGCTGGCTTTAGTGGTCTTGCTTTTGTGGTCGTTTCACCGGGCAGTTTGACTTTCCACCAGTACCTATTCTTGTTCAGATAGATGGCCCCAGGAAGGTTTCCTTTTCGTTGTGTTTTTTTCTTTTTCATGGCTAAAAATCCTTTCCGAGTCTGCAGGTTTGAGTAATTATTTACCCGCAAGAGTTATACGAAAGGTTATACGCCATAAAAAACGCGTCAAATCAAAAAAATAAGCCCTTGTAACTTATTACGCTACAAGGACTTATAGAACGAGGCCGAAGGGACTCGAACCCTCAACCTTCGGATCGACAGTCCGATGCTCTAACCAATTGAGCTACGGCCCCGAACTTCAAGAATGAAGCAATATATCAATATCGACGTTTTTGTCAA
>SDBV01002184.1_pt1 | contig 29272 bp, 33 predicted proteins | sample 2277081 | NCBI WGS metagenome assembly SDBV01 (sample SAMN10402039, study PRJNA504765) | marine sediment metagenome | isolation source: marine sediment core GS10_PC15, 223 cmbsf | place: Arctic Ocean: Southern Knipovich Ridge | collected 2010
CATCGGGAATTAAAGAGGACAGTGAACCTGCTACAAACAGGTCTTCCTGCCAACGTTTTTGAGTACCTAACATAATTGCGTCTCCATCCTTGAAAACGATTAACAACGATGGTAAGATTATAGAGGATTAAGGAGACTTTTTCAACCGCCCCCCATGTATCTTTAATTCCCCTTAAATTACCTAAACCACCGAAAAAGACTCCCGGGTTCTTTAATTGCGCCCTACAACCCCGCTTCATATAGCGAGGTGCTTTAATTGTCTAACTGTCCCTAGTTTCGCCCTAAAGCGGCCTCTGCTAATTGACCATTCAAAGCTTCGTGTATTCTATCAGGGTGAGGTTCGCATACTAACCAGCCATCATCACTGAAGGTAGTGGTATAAACTTCTATTCCGGCTTGATATAATACCTCCGCCACTTGCTCCATGTTTTCAGGTTTGGGCCCTAATTCAGGCTTATGCCACCACTCACAAGCCACCTTGTATGACAAAATAAAATCATTTTCCATTTGCGTACTCCTTTTTCAAAAATCCTCAACGAACTGTTAAACAGCAACCAATGTTTCCTCGTAAATTTTAGCACACTTGGCAGCGGAGTCTTTCCATTGCAGTTTTCTTACCTCGAAATTGCCGTGATTTTGCAGTGTTGTCTTCAACGGAGCATATTTGAGTACAGCAACAATTTTGTTGGCCATATCTTCAGTATCCCAGAAATCTACTTTGAGGGCGTGTGTTAAAACTTCCGATACTCCGCTTTGCTTGCTTATTATGACAGGTACATCATTATGCAACGCTTCCAGTGGTACTAAGCCAAATGGTTCTGAAACAGAGGGCATTACGAAAAGATCGGCCATTTCATATATCTTCTGGACATCGTCACCTCGCAAAAAACCGGTAAACAATACCTTGCCTCCAATACCAAGTTCCGCCGCCATCTCTATTGCCCTATGCATCATATCGCCGGAACCGGCCATGACAAACTTGACATTATCCATAATTTGAAGCACTTTTTTGGCAGCCTGTAGGAAATACTCAGGGCCCTTCTGCATTGTGATTCGGCCCATGAATAAAACAAGTTTTTCATCTTTGCTGACAGTACTTGCACGCAAAGTGTTATTGCCGTTACGTTCAGCGCCGTTGTGTACCACTTCGACTTTTTCGCCGCTTATCCCGTACCGACTAATTATGATATTGCGGGTAAAATTGCTTACAGCAATTATTCTGTTGGCTGTGTGCATACCTTCTCGTTCAATATCGTAAATCATCTGGTTGACATGTTCGCCGCTACGGTCAAACTCTGTTGAGTGAACGTGCACAATCAAGGGTTTTCCGCTTGTTGCTGCTACCGCAATTCCGGCAGGATATGTCATCCAGTCATGGGCGTGAACAATATCAAAATCCTCACTCCGAGCTAATTCAGCAGCAATCGCAGCATACCGGTGAACTTCACTATACATGTCTGGGCCATAGTCCGCTTTATTCATAAATTGGTCGGTAATATTACAGGTTTTATGTATTTGCTTTTTTTGCCTCAAAGTCTCTTCAATACGCTGCTGGTAAATATCAGGTCTCGAATATGGCTGCAAAGGTGAGTTAATGGTGCGGAATGTTACGTTTGTTAATTCGTTGATTTTAACAATTGCCAAGGATGTCAGAGAGTCAGGGCTTAGCAGGTTCACATGAGTAGCATGTTGGCCTTCAACTATCCTGGGGAGGCAGAAGGTTACTTTCATGCCAAGCTGGTTCATCGCCTTGGTAAGGCCGTAGCAGGCTGTACCCAGGCCGCCGCTAATAAATGGTGGAAACTCCCAACCTAACATAAAAATCTTCATCTTAGCCCCCGGCGATTCACAGTTTGGTGATTCACAGTTTGGTTTTAATACAATCCTGCATAAAGCAACAGTCGGAATGTTTACATTGACCGTCTGATGTTCCAAAACATGGGATGCAGTTTTCTGCTATCTGAATGGAGTGAATAAGTTCGGCTTTTTTCTTTTTTCCAGTGGTTACGCCGAGGGCTTTAGCCTTTTTTCTTATCTCAGCCACAGACCATAGACTTTTCTTTGATATTTTTGTTGCGGGCATTATTGTTCCCCCGAAAACTATTTACTATTAAATTCGCCCAAACCCGGCGTATCTTTGTGTCATCGGTGAAATATCAGAAGGGAATGACCTGTAAAAACCTATTCCAATTGGTAATTTACAAGTGGTCAAAACAGCTGTTTTTGGCCGACTATGCGCACGGGCGAAATGATTGCCATGGTCTCGCCGGGGTACTAATGGATATGGGGCAAACTGCAGAAATTATAGATCACAGCAGTTTTGGGAAATCCGTTTGCTGTCATCAAGATATGGAAACTAAAACAACACATAGTTTTCCTAAGTCAGCCTCACAAAAAACGGAACGGCATGTCTGCCCTCAATGTAATACTGATATGATTGTGGCAGAGCAATGTAGGGAAAATGGGTTCTTATTCATATGGTACGAGTGCACAAGGGATGGTTGCGATGGACAGTGGCTGGAAAAAAAGAGTGAATCCAATGAATATCATGAAACCATCGATGCAGAAGAACTATCTGTGTAACAGATATTAATTCGGTGGGTGGTTAATATTCGAGTGGGGTCAGCCCTTCACGAATGGCATATTTTATCAACTGTGCGAGCTTGTCAAATCCTAATTTATCCATAATATGCCGGCGGTGTCCGTCAATGGTTTGTATGCTCTTTTCAAGTTGTATGGCAATTTGTTTTGTTGATTTTCCGCTTGCAAGAAATCTGAGTATCTCGCATTCTTTTTCTGTCAGTACAATCGTTGAATCTTGTTCCATTGATGGATATTTTAAGTGGTCGTCAAGAACAACGCCGGCAATCTTTGGGCTGATATATATATTGTTTTCCAATACAGAGGTTATGGCGGTGGCCAGTTCCGCAGAAGCACACTCTTTCAACAGATAGCCTGAGGCTCCGGCTTCAAACATATCCATCACAAATAACTTATTGGTGTGCATTGACAAGGCAATGATTTTGATAAAAGAATATTTACTTGTGATCTGTTTGGTAGCCTCAATACCATCCAAACCGGGCATACCAATATCCATTATAATTATATCCGGCAAAAGCTCTCCAGCCAGCCGTACCACAGTATCACCATCAGATGCCTGAGCTATTACATGCATACCAAGCTCTGTCTCAAGCAGACTGCACAAGCCCTCTCGCATAAGTTGATGGTCATCTGCAAGGATAATTTTAATACTCATATCAATTATCTCCACCGTTTTTTTCTATTTTTGCCGGAATCGCCAACACAACCCTCGTGCCGTTTTCGGGCTTCGATTCTATTCTAATATCTCCGCCAAAGTAATTCAACCGCTCACGGATATTAAAAAGGCCGAACCCGCCGCTTTTTTGTATGAATTGACCAATTCCAGATATTGCAAAGCCGACTCCATCATCTTCGACAATCACTTCAATTTTTCCATCTATCTGATTAACACTGACTTCCACAGACTTCGCATGGGCATGCTTAATGACATTGATAAGCACTTCACGTGTAGCCTGGTACAAAACAACGCTTATCTCTTCGTCTAATTGTTTGACTTTCCTGCCTTTGACAAATCTGGTTTTGATACCATGCTTTTTCCGAACTTGCTCACTTATCCACTGCTCTATGGCCCGCACAAATCCAAATCTGTACAAGACTGGTGAACTTAAGTCGAATGATAATGTCCGTGTATCCTGGATCGTTTTCTCGATTATCTTATTTACTTCGCTCAGTCCAGCAACGATATCTTTTGATGATACAGATTTCTTAAGCGTATCCAGTTTAAGCATGGATAATGCCAGGTCCTGACCAATATTATCATGCAGTACAGTGGCTATTTCACGTCTTTGCCGCTCTTCGGACATCGCTATTTTCGATCCATCTGTTGAAGCTGTTTCTGATATTTTAAAACTTGTTTTTCTGCCAGTTCCTTTTCTCTTTTAAGTTCCTCCTCGGCCTGTTTGCGTTCGGTGATGTCCTTGGAGAGTTCCAATACCGCAGTGGGATTCCCAGCTTCATCCCGCAATGCCACATTAGCAGTGCAATGAAAATATTTTATTTCACCGCTTTTAGTTATTACCTGGGTTTCGTGTTTATGTATCTGACCATCCTCGAATGCCTTTAACGTAAGACAAGGGGATGGTTCACAGGGATTGTTCCTGCCATGAAAGACTTCGTAGCACTTCTTGCCGATGATCTCATCACCGAACAACTCTTTGGCTATGTCATTGGCACAGAGAATATTTAGGTCTTTATCTAATAGGCTTATGGGGTCACCGATAGACCTGAACAAGGTGTTAAGTTTTTCCACGCTCTCCTGCAGAGTCTCCTCAGCCCGTTTACTTTCCGCTTTTTTTGAATTTATTTTTTCGTTTTTCATAATGAGTTTCCCTGCTAAACTGCTTTAAAACGCTCTGGCTGGACAAGGGTTTTTCATGGGACTTTCACGAGTTGTACCACAACTAACAGACAATCGGTATTGTAATTTACTAATGAGATTGGCAATTTACAAGTCAATGAAAACTCAAAAATATTCGCATTGTTGCTGTCAAATGCAATCCTAAGTTTCGGCCATCTCGCACTGGGGGACGAGGCGGGCCAAAGCAGGGACAAATACTGTTAATAGCGACGGATCGTTTTGATCTTAATGCCGAAACCATTGCAATGATTTATAAGTATCGCTGGACGATTGAGATATTCTTTCGATTCTTCAAGCATGTGCCGGGCTGCCGTCATTTGCTCAGTCAGGACCGGAACGGCATTGAGTTGCAAGTTTATTTTGCGATTATCGCCTGTATGCTGATTAGCCTGTGGACGGGCAGAAAGCCGACGCTGCGGTACATCGAGAGCAACCCGCTTCGTGCAAAGATGGTAAAGAACAGTCGCGATTGGGAATACAGCAGCCTTGCAATTCGCAGCGGCGCCGACAAAAAAGGCTTGAAGATCAGCCGAGGCCCGGTTAAACTGCCCGATAGATGGAACAGGCTTGTAAATGTATTGCCGGGCGAAAGTGTCGATGATGCGATTGACAATTGTTTCAAACGAGGACGGCCTTACGGCAATGTCAAATGGATAGAGACAATAACACAAAAACTCGGACTGGAAATCACCCTCAGGCCAAGGGGAAGACCCAAAAAAGGTACCTGACACCTTTAATTATGATAGTGGACACAAGTAAACGTGGGCGACGCCCGTCCGGTTCGAGCCGAAGTATGCGTATCGGCCGCGCGGCGAAATCAACGGGTGCACGTGCGTGTTGCCGCTTGTGTTCGGCCAGCAAAGTATCTCGCTTGTACCCGTCTTGAGATCGATCCGGTACAGTTCATTGTCGCCACGCTGCTGGACATCGGACACTATGAATGTGCCCGTGCGGTCGATAGATGAATGCCCAAGTCTGCGGTCCTGGCTTTCATAATGATCTTGCCAGTCCTCACCGGCCCGGTTGATAGACGAAATCGTCGTCGGTGTCCACCCCGGCTGCGATTTTTTGTGGAAATACAGGCGGTCTCCGCGGTAATCCCAATACTCGTGCGTTGCCCGAAACCCATACGGCGCGACGAGGAAAGGTTTCGCCTGTCCCGTTGCGACATTTAAGATCCATGATCGCGCCCGTTGTTCCATGGGGAGGCTCATGTCGTTTTGTGTGTCGGGCAAGGGATCGAACGTAATGAGATTCGCATCGCCCGGGCACAATTGCGGATGCGAGAGTTGGCGGTTCCAGCGGAACACTTCGTGGAACCGGCCCGTCTTCATGAACACGATGCCCAGACTTTTGTTGCCGTCCTGGCGTTTATATGTTACGACGCACCGGTCGCCGTTGCCCGAAAAAGCTCGCGGCACTTGCGATATCGGATTTGGGATTTTTTTCTCGAGGTCCGCGACAATCCGAGTTTCTCCTGTCGCAACGTCCGTGGCGAATAACCGCCAGCCGTCCGTGTAGATCACCTCACGCCCGTTTCTTGCCATTGCCACGGGACTTCCCCCGCGAATCCCCGGAATGTTGCTTAATTGGGCAATCTCGCCGCTCTCGGCCTCGGCGCGATATACTTCGAATCGCCCGGTGCGGTTCGAGCAAAACACGAGGTACCGTTCGTCATCCGTTAGCCCCTCGGCTTCCATATAGCAGGTCAGGGAAGGCGACTTGCCGCTGGTCATTTGCCAGACCTGGCGCCCCGTTCGCTCATCTCGATACACGCGTTTTTCAGGCGGCAGGGTTGCCACGACGCCCGAGCGCGATACCCTCGGGGCTCCTGCGCAACCTAAGTTCATCCCGGACAGTCCTAAACCGGCCAAACCTGTCCGCCAAAGAAACGTACGTCTCGATACCGATTTTGCTTTCATACTCATTTTCTCCATAAGGCATCGCCAATCTTACAGAATCCGCCCCAAACTTTCAAGCATTTACTTCACAGGCATCCCATAGAAAATCAAATATGAGAGGGTTCTTCTAAAGTAGCGGGCTCTGGGTTACCCTAATATCACTATTTAATTGGGAGCAACCCACGAAACCCGCTAAGCATCAATATACCATTCTCAAACAAATATGCCAACATATTCCTGCTCATCTTGTGGCAAAACTTGCCAGGGCTTTCGGAACAGACAAAAAGGCACGATCTTTTTCGCCCTGGTCACATGTTGTTGCTATGTTGCATGTACAGATTGCACACAGCCTCTCGCTCGCAGTCCTTTACTGATAAGGACTTACGACAGTTTTGAAGTTAAATGTGAAATTCCATTTGAAATGGAGCTGCCTGCAAGGTACAATCGTTGGCGATGGTGTGCAGGCGGAGACATTATGTGGGCATATAAGGGTATATAATCCAAGGTTTTCTAATGTCTTGGTTGCGTATTTTTGTCCAACCGTTCGATTGTTAATTTAATGGGAGTTTTTGAGATGTCAAAGAACAGTAGACGCGAGTTTCTGAAACAGTCGTTAGCCGCCGGGACTGCACTTGCTGTATGCGGCACCAAATCCAGTGCCAGGATTTCAGGCGCCAACAATCGTTTGCGTGTTGCCGTAGTAGGCATAAATCACCGGGGCGGCTCCCACATCAGCGGCGTGTTGGGACAGGACAATGTGGAACTCGTATATATAGTCGATCCCGACAAGAAGGCGCTGGAGCGAAGACTAAAGGATGTTGAAAAAAAGAGCAACGGCAAGTCTGACTGTAAGGCCATGACGGATATTCGCCAGGTGCTCGACGACAAGAATATTGATGCGATTTCCATCGCCGCACCGAATCACTGGCATTCTCTGATGACCATCTGGGCAGCGCAAGCCGGTAAGCATGTCTTCGTGGAAAAACCCATGAGCCATGACATCACGGAGGGACGCGTTGTCGTGGAGGCGCAAAAGAAATACGGCGTGGTCGTTCAACATGGAACGCAGAACCGCAGCAACGCCACCGTTGCCGGTCTGCACGATCTTATACGATCCGGCAAGTTCGGCAAGATGAAAATCTCGTATGGATACTGCTGTAAAGATCGTTACGGCATCGGCCCGATTGGCAAGAAGTCGCCCGAAAAACTCGACTGGAACCTCTGGAGGGGTCCCGCCATGCTGCCGGACGAGTACGACCGCAAATACGTCCACTATAACTGGCACTGGTTCTGGAAGACCGGCAACGGCGACCTGAACAACCAGGGCACACATCAACTCGATATGGCCTACTGGGCATTGGACAAGGGGCTGACACATCCCATCCGCGTCATGGCACTCGGTGGACGCTTCCTTTGGAACGATCTGGCTGAGACACCGAATACCATGTTTGGCATAGCGGAATACCCCAATGGACAATACGTGTTCTTCAACGTTCGCAACGTCAACTATGACGGCTATCAACACCAGGTTGAGAACGAGTACTATTTCGAGGATGGCGGCAAGATCATCAGGAAACTGTACTACCCCAAGGGCAGCGACAAGGGAGAAAAGTTTGACATTCCGGATGGCCATGTCACTCCCGGAGGTAGCTGGGGCAGTTTCATCGCCGCCTGCCGAGCCGGTGATCCGATGATGGCTAACGGCAATGCCCTGGATGCGCACAAGGGATGCGTTCTGGGGCACCTTATGAACAACTCCTATCGTCTCGGCAAGCAGGTGCCTTTCAATGCCAGGGCGGGACGTTTCGGTGACAACAAGGATGCTTATGAACATTTCATGAAACTCCACGCGATCATGAGCGACGGCGTCGGCCTTCCTGAAGACGGAACTCACTACACCGTGGGACCATGGCTGACCTTCAATCCTAAAACCGAACGGTGCACAGGAGAGTTCGCCAAAGAAGCCAATGAGTTGTTGAAGGATGCCAATCGCCCCGGATTCCAGGTACCTGATCCCAGAAAGGTGTAGATTAAAGGGGTAAATTAAAGGTACCTGTAAATTAAAGGTACCTTTAATTCCCCCAGGCCCTCCGCCGACGTTGACGCATTTTACACCGCCATCCACGGCGCGGTAACGGTCCGCGTTGACCGTGACGGGGCAATGAAACTATCTTCGTTTCGACAGCCCCCCGACATCGTATCCCCCTGACCCGTCTCAGCAGAAACCAAACCGTTTTTGGTCCAACTGACAAAAATTATTTTGGGGAGTTTACTACGGCTTGCCACGGACCCGCGTCGGTGTTATAATCCACCGCACGCATCGGTCGGCTTTGATCATCGCAGTGTGCGGCAAAAAACAGACTTTAACGACAGGAGGTAACGGATATGGGACTGTTTGACAAATTACTCGGCGAATTCATTGACATTATCGAATGGACCGATCCGACCAGCGATACGATGGTATATCGATTCGAGCGGCACGGCAACGAGATAAAAATGAACGCCAAACTGACCGTCCGCGAGGGTCAGGAGGCGGTCTTTGAAAACAAGGGCCAAATCGCCGACGTCTTCACGCCCGGTATGTACGCGCTGCAGACAGACAACATGCCGATCCTTTCGACGCTGATGGGCTGGAAACACGGCTTCCACAGCCCGTTCAAGGCGGAGGTCTATTTCGTAAATACCAGGCGATTCACAGACCTCAAATGGGGCACCAAGCACCCAATCACGCTCCGCGACGCTGAGTTTGGCCCGGTGCGGCTGCGTGCGTTCGGCACATATGTCATCCGCGTAACCGATCCGGCCAAATTCATCCGCGAGATCGTCGGCACCGACGGGCACTTCACGACCGACGAGCTTACCATGCAGTTGCGAAATATGATCGTCTCGCGGTTTGCCGACATTATCGGCGAAAGCAAGATACCCGTGCTGGACCTGGCGGCGAACTACGACGAACTGGGCCAATTTATTACGAGCAGGATAACCCAGGGCTTCGCCGACTACGGGCTTGAACTGACAAAGATGCTGGTGGAGAATATATCGCTGCCCGATGCCGTTGAAAAGGCACTGGATAAGCGGACCAGCATGGGGGTGATTGGCAACCTGCAGCAATATACACAGTTCCAGACGGCCAACGCGATGGAAGAGGCGGCCAAAAACCCGGGCGGTATGGCTGCCGGCGGCATGGGCATGGGGATGGGTTTCGCAATGGCTAACCAGATGGGTCAGTCGATGGGCAGTGGGGCGGCAGGGGGGGCTGGTGGGGGACAGCAGCAGACGACACCGCCGAGTCTGCCGCAGAAAACTCAGTACTATATCGCCATCAACAATCAACAAATTGGCCCGTTTGGTATGGATGCATTAAAACCATACCTCCAGGACGGCCGATTGACACGCGAAACACTCGCATGGAAACAGGGAATGGCACAGTGGACCCCGGCAGGGCAGATAACGGATATGGCAGGCCTGTTCGGTGCGATGCCTCCGCCGTTGCCGCCACAGTAATGCAACGCCGTCAGCAAAAGAAGATATCCCGGAGATCGTGACCTATGAGCGAAGCGACTGAGCCACTGCCGACTGAGCCGGAAGGTGAAGACGTCGGTGACGAAATCATGGACCAGCCCGACCCCAACGCCTCAGGTGGACAACTGCATCAGACGTTCAAATGCGGCAACTGCGCCGCGAAGGTAGAGTTCCAGCCCGGCTCGGAGGCTCAGAAGTGTCAGTATTGCGGCCATGAAAACCCGATCCCCAGGTCCGAGGAGGACATCAATGAGCTGGACTTCGACGCGTATCTTGCCAAGGCTGGCAGCGAAGAGCAGACCGAGGAAATCCTGACGATAAAGTGTTCGCAATGCGCCGCCGAGATGACGGCTCAGGCGAATGTGACCGCGCAGGAATGCGCGTTTTGCGGTACGCCGATTGTATCGACGGCGGCGTCAACCAAAAAGATAAAGCCAAAGTCCCTGCTTCCGTTCGACATTACCAAAGAGAAGGGCTGGGAGCTGTTTCGCGGATGGGTATCGAAGCGGTGGTTTGCGCCCAATGACCTGAAACGGATGGCCCGACGCGAGGGCAAATTGGCTGGCATGTATGTGCCGTACTGGACCTACGATTGCGACACTACCAGTTTCTACCGCGGACAGCGCGGCGAGTATTACTGGGTGACCCAGCATTATACGACTACCGTTAACGGTAAGACGGTTCACAGAACCAGACAGGTTCGCAGAACGCGATGGTGGCCGGTCAGCGGGACGGTCTGGTGTTCCTTCGATGACGTGTTGGTGTTGGCCAGTCGCAGCCTTCCGCGTAAATACACCGAAAAGCTCGAACCGTGGGACCTGACCAATCTTGCACCTTACAAGGATGAATATCTGGGCGGATTTCGTGCAGAGAGTTATCAGGTCGACCTTGCCGAGGGCTTCGTTTGTGCCAGGCAGATTATGTCCGAAGAACTTCGTCGGCTCATCAAACGCGATATAGGCGGCGACGAGCAGCGGATTTCATCGGTCAACACCCAGCACGACAATATTACCTTCAAGCACATCCTGCTGCCCGTCTGGATAAGCACCTATCGCTACAAGGGGCGGGTATATCGGTTTCTGGTCAACGGACGGACCGGCGAGGTGCAGGGCGAACGCCCGTGGAGCTGGGTCAAGATCACCTTTGCCGTACTGGGAGCCGTCGCAATCGTCGCTGTAACAGCATTCATTATCCTCTCCTCCCGGTAGATGTCGGCTCATCGGGCCGATTCGCCGATGATCTCTTCGACCAGGTCTTCCATAGTCAATATCCCCATCGCCGCGGCCTTCCTTTTTTTGTCCTGTTTTTGCCCCGCTGTCACCACGACGATCTTATCGCCCCGGCTCTGCATGGTATTGATGACGTCCAGTATCGACTGCGTCGCGGATATCCGGGCGATAGGTTCGACAAAACCTGCCAGATTTTCAAACGTATCGTCGCCGGCCAGAACTTTGTATAGATTTATAAATCCTGTCACATTGTCACGGCTGCCGCGGAAGACACAGAGCCGAACGTGATTACAGTTTTTCAGTTGTTCGACAAACCCCGCCCGGTCCGTATCGACGTCCACCATATCAGCCTGGGCGATCGGCACCATCACCTGTCGGGCCGTTATGCCAGGAGCGCCTATCAGGCTGTCCATAACGCGCCTTTGCAGCGGACTTAGCAGCCCCTCGTCCCTCGTCTCCTGTATCATCTGTTTGACGTGATGCCGGGCAGTAGCCACAATCGCCGTCGGCATATCGGTGTGCGTCCCAGCCAGACGATTCACCACTTTTGTTACCGCCTTTAACAGGACGACAATGCCGGACCATGTAAACAGCCTGTGGAAAAACCACAGCAGGGGGGCAACCCGCGGCAACAGGTCGTCCGCACGGTAATAAAAAACCGTCTTGGGAAGAATGTCTCCAAGTACAAACAGCGTCGGCGCCATAATCAGCGTCGCGTAGAATTCAGCGGAGCGCTCGTTCTGTGCGTGACAGAGGAGCATATACGTCACGAGACTGGTCACCATATAATTGGCCAGGTTATTACCCGTCAGCAGCGAAAGCATCAGCCCATGACGGTCGTGGATGGTCCTGCCCAGCAGGGAATAAGACCTTTTTTTCTGCTGGATACCGAGCCGCAGCCGCAGCCTGCTGATTCGATATACACCCGTCTCAGCCCCGGCAAAGAGGCTGCTCAGGGCGATCAGAACCAGACACAATGATATCTGTAACGATAAAACCATACACTAAACCACACACCAAACTACACTAAACCACACTAAACCACGTCCAACGGCGGCTATCCGCCATCTGCCGCCGGCTCGAGCCAGACCAGCAGCGAGACAATCCGATGTTTGCTGACCTGCTCCACTTCAAGCCGCATATCCCCGAACACCGCAACATCACCCAGCCGGGGTATTCGTCCGAGCAGCGTCACCACCAGTCCGCCGACCGTCGCGACACGGACCTGGCCTGGGTCCATACCGAAAAACTCCGCCCAGTCGTGGATCGGCAGATTGCCTGAGATGCGATATTTCATCGGCCCGATCTGCTCTATAGGGCTTTCCCTCTCCAGCTCCGTGTGCACGCCGAACAGCTCGTCGATTACATGGTCCAGCGATACCACCCCCGTAACGCCGCCGTACTCGTCCACGACGATGGCACTGTCGTTATCCGTGCGGTAGAAAAACTCCAGCAGCGACTCCACGGACTTCTGTTCCGGCACGAAGTTTGTCGGCCCAAGCAGCGTCCGAATCGTTTTGTCCGGCCCAAGCAGCACATCACGCCCAGCCAGCATACCAACTATGTTGTCGATTTGGCCGTCATAGATCGGCAGTCTGGCCAGTTTATGTTCCGCCATGACCTGGCCTGCCCGGCGCACCGTCTCGTCGATCCCGCACAGGGCCATATCCACCCGCGGCTGCATTATGTGACGCGCCTTGAGCAGCCCGAACTCCAGCACCTCGGTCAATAACTGATTTTCATAATGGCTGATAAGCCCCTGATGCCGGGAGGCCCCCAACAGTGTCTTCAACTGATCGGCTCCGCCGCCGCCGACAGGCTCGTTGACAACCGGCCCGACCAATAGCCGAACCGCCGGCATTACGACGATCCCCTCGAAGATTCGCAGCACCGGCGACAACACCCGCACACACAGACAGCATACAGGCGCGGCAATAATACAAAACCCCCTCGAATTGGAATATGCAACGGATTTCGGCAGCATCTCACCGCAGAGCAGCACCGCGAAAAACGCTGCGACCGCCGTAAACGCCCCTGCCAAAGGGGATATTCCCCTGCCGATATCAACCGACAGGACCGCTGCCAGCGAGAAAAACAGCACATTTACCAGCATGTTGCCGAACAGGACACTGCTGAGCAACCGCTGGGGCCTACCCAGCAGCCAGGCTGTCAGATTCTGCAGTTTGTTCGTCGATTTTCCGAATGCGCGAACTTCTCTGCGGGAAAGATTAAAAAACGCCGTCTCCGAGCCGGAAAAAAAGGCCGAACACGCCAATAAAGCCAGCATCAGGATAATTCGCCACGCATTTGCCACAAACACACTCACAATCGGCACCTCGAACAGCAATTATACCGGTCACGCCTCAAGGGTGCATTGGCCGGGCGTATCTCGGCAGACGGACCGTGAATGTTGTGCCTTTGCCGTATTCGCTTTCAACCCGGATGGCTCCGTCATGGTCTTCGACGACGCGCTTACAAAAGGCCAGCCCCAGCCCCGCACCGTGACGCTCTGATTGCAGATTGTCGGTCCCGGTCGTAAAAAACGGTTCAAACACCCTGCCCATGTCCCCCGGCGCGATTCCGCAGCCCATGTCGCTGACGGTCAGCCACGCCGAACTGTCGTCCTGCCCGGCGGAGATGGTCAGTATCCCGCCCCGGCTACCCCGACTGCCCCGGCCACTCATCGCCTCACGGGCGTTCAGGATCAGGTTCATCAGCACCTGCTCCATCGCCACCGCCTCAGCCCACACCTCGGCACCGCTGTCGATCTCGATTATTACCCGTATCCCCTCTTTAGCAAAGTCCCTGCCAATACATGCAAAGACCACCTCGGTCAGTTCTTTGAGATTGCAGAATTGTTTCTCGCAACCCCGGCCGTTGGCCATCGCCAGCATACTTTTCAGTATTCGCCCAGCCCGGCCCGAATTCAGGACCGTCTTGCTCAGAACTTTGTCCGTCAGGGCCTTGTCGGCAGGGTTGTTCATCGCCAACTGCGCATAATTGCCCAGAGGTGTCAGTATATTGTTCATTTCATGGGCAATCATCGCGCTGACGAGCCCCAGATTGGCCAGTGCCTGCATTTGAACCATCTCGGACCTGAGTTGTTTGTTTTGATTAACCACACACTCCAGGCTGCGGTGCAACGTCTGTCGTCTGCTCAGTATCTCTGCCAATATCCAAATTCCTCATTAAAAGTGAATTTATCCCAAACCTGCCCCAAAACCCCTGTAAATCCGGGTTGTCCGCATCAAAACCCCGTGTTTTTGCCGGAAACCCCGTGTTTCCACTAAGTTTTGGGATGACCTCTTGTTTTTTCAGCAGATTGTCGATACCATCAGCCTCCGGCAGCAGTTCTATCGACAAATGGAGCGGTTTTCCTTGAACTATGGACCAGCGGCAGATTTTAGAGGAATTGCTGGATTTGCTCAGGCAAAACGGCCTTGACGCCAGGATAGAACACCTGGGCGGCAGGGGAGGGGGGTTGTGTAAGTTAAAGAGTGTCCCTGTCCTGTTTGTTGACTCGGACGCGACTGTTGCCGATCGGCTCGCCGTCTGTGCCCAGGCTCTCAGGGATGTTGTGGATATCGAGACGGTCTATCTCAAGCCGCAGGTACGTGAATTCCTTGAAAGCAGCTACGATGATGGTTGACAATGCCGCCGCAGACAGCTATGATTATGGGTTGGCGCCAGTAACATAAGGAGACCGAAATTATGACAAATGAATCTGCGGACAATAGCGTCTCGACGGACGATAGCGTTTCGACCGTGCTGGTTGTTGACGACAATGAACAGAATCTCGAATTGCTTCTGGCGTACCTGGAGGATGTCGATTGCGATACCGCCTCTGCGAATGACGGGCCTGAGGCGCTGGAATACATCGGGCAAAACCCGCCGGACCTGATCCTTCTGGACATCATGATGCCCAGAATGAGTGGTTTCGAGGTCTGCCGAATCGTCAAAAGCGACCCAAAGACCGCGCACATACCCATTATCATGGTTACCGCTCTGAGCGAGCTGGGTGATATCGAAAGGGCGATAAAGTTCGGGACGGACGATTTCCTCAGCAAACCCGTAAACAAATGGGAGCTTGTAACACGCGTCCGCACAATGCTCAAGCTCAAGCACCTCACCGACGAGTTGGAGCGCACCCTGGCATATCTCAGCGAGATCGAATCACAGATCGAATCGCGGTAACCGTTCACAGTCAGTAACGGTGCATTAAAACGCACCCTACGTGCTTATCGAAGTCACCCCTGCGAAGGCAGGGGTCCATTTTAACATCCCAACGCACCAGGATAAAAGAATGGACGGCTGCAATTTCTGCCCGGCTCTGTCGTCAGTTGTGTAGGTTGATTCGGTAGCCCCTGCCGTGCACGGTCTTGATGATGCCCCTGGCCTTGCCGAGTTTTTTTCGCATTGCCGCTACGTGCACATCCACGATACGGTCGAGTTGGCCGGTGGCTTCGGCGCCGAGTGCGTTCCTTAATTGTTCCCGCGAAAGCACATTGCCCCCGGCGTGCACCAGTGCAAGCAATATATCGAATTCGCCGCTGGTCAGATCGACCCCCTTGCCATCGACCAGGACATCTCTGGCAGCGGGCATAATCCTTACCTGCCCGCCCTGCCCGCCCGGCCCTGCCCGCCCGGCCGTCAACACCCCACCAGCCGAGTTGGCGTCGGCCCGCCCGCGTCGCAGCACCGCTTCGATCCGCGCAGCGAGCACCTGCATACTGAACGGCTTGGTTATATAGTCGTCAGCGCCGACCTTCAGGCCAACCACTATGTCCGTCTCGGTATCCTTGGCGGTAAGCAGTATGACGGGAATGCCCGATGTTTCGGGACGGTTTTTCAGCCTGGCGGCGAGATCGATGCCGGAGGAGTCCCGCAGCATCACATCCAGCAGAACCAGGTCCGGCCTGTTACGTCCGATGGATTCGATTGCCTGCTCGGCAGTCTCGACGGCGCCGACAATATAGCCCTGCGCCGAGAGGTTCATCTGCAAAAGTTCGAGCATATCCCGCTCGTCGTCCACAACCAGTATCTTCGCCTTCATGGGTTTGATTGTACAGAGCCGACCATGCCCGTCAACCACAAATCCGACCAGCCACAAACCCGACCAGCCACAAACCCGGCGGCCGCGGCGATCGCGTCCCGAGGCGGACGGGCAGGCGGACGGGCAAGACTTTACCTTGACAGGGACTGCGGACAAAATGATAATGTGTTTGGTAAATAGTTTGCAAGTCCAGTACGCGGAGGCTGCCATGCCGGAAGTATCAGGTAATAATGGGAATGAAGCTGAAAAGTTTGAATCTTTCACCGACCAGGGACGGATGAGTATCTGGGCAGAGTTCTGGCTCTTTCTGAAATACAACAAGAAGTGGTGGCTTCTACCGATAGTCCTTGTACTGCTCGCACTGGGAGCGATCATACTGCTCAGCGGAAGTGCGGCAGCCCCCTGGATATATACGATATTTTGATGTCCGTGCCCCGGCATAGCCCGATAATACACACGGAACCCGCTGGCAACGCGCAAAAAAATACACCCCTCTGCTATGGGTGTGCGCTGCCGGCTAAACCGAATGGCTGTCCCTGACTGCCCTGTACGACCCCGGCGGGATCGCTGAGATAACCATCGGATCTTTATTATAGGTTCTCCGTTGCTTTCACGGTGGACCACGACCTGCTTCCACTGCCTCAAAAAATTTGCTGAGCTTTACAGAATACATCGTTTTTTCCCCCCAGATCGGCCCTACTAACGGCCGCGACCTGTCAACGTTAGTTTCTATCCCCACTGTTCAACCGTATTATACCACAGACAGGACGCAATGTCAAGACTAAAACAGCCTTATGTGAAGAAAATATAAACATACCCGATGCCCGCAATTTGCCCGCAATTTGCCCGCAATATACCCGCAATTCGCCCTTTAGAGAACGTCGGCAATCTTCGAAATGCACGCGGACCAAAAAAACAAGGTAACAAATCAGGGTTATCGAACCAGACATTGGCTTCAGGATGGTTTTTCAACTTCAATCTGCACATCGGTTTTCTTGACCATCTTGTAGCGGATATTCACGCCTCTTGGCTCATCGGTAAATCCGGTTATTTGCAAAATACCAATCCCACCTTCACGGGTTTTGAAAATATATGTGGCAGGTAATTCACCCTTACCGGTCATATAAGCAGGTCGGCCGGGCTTGCCCATTTTCCACAGGTCACTTGTAGCCAGCGATCGTGCCTGGAATCTATCCCATGAAGAATTAGGTGCCGATACAAAAATTACACCTTCGCAGTCAAGGCCTCGAACCGTATTTCGAGTTGCACCGATGGCATCTATACCATTACTAATGATCCATTCTAATCCCTTGTCGCTATCATGCATTTTATACTCGTCGTCAGGAGGAGAAAAAAGTTTTCCTGTATCAAAATCAATAAGAGAATTTTTTCTTACCGCTATACAATCACTGATCGTTATCTCAACAACAGGGTCAAAGCCAGGCTGCTGGCCCTTAATCCTCGGAACCACCGCAGGCATACCTTTGCTTAGCATTCCAACAAGTTCGTTAACTTCAGCCTCGCTAAAGGTGCCGGTAATTACTCCCTGGCCTCTGATAGCTGAGTTAATCTGAGGTGCAGAATAAATCTTGCCATTGATAATAATTGCCAACCGATTCATTAGATTGTTACTTGTTAGCTCATAGAATGACTCTCCGCCTTTTATGTCAAATTCAAACTTGATAGCTGGCTTGCCTCTATTGTCTTTTTCCGCATAGACTCTTTGCAGTCCCCATTCTCGATTTGCTAACATGATAAATTCAGGCTCATTGCTCAACAGGGCGTAACGCTTCCCATTATGCCGAACTACAATATCTGTATCTTTTGTTGAGTCGGCTATCTCAAGCCATTTATATTTAGAATAGAGTTCTGAATTTCCCCAAATCTCATCATCTGGACCTTTTGCAATCAGGGTATCAGTTAAGTCTTTTAGAAGTATGGCATCAATGTCAGTGTTTTGAGTCACCTTACCCTGTTTTAGAACTACTCGAAATTCCAGCTTGCTTCCAATATTCTCCCCCTCAACCTGCACATCGGTTTTGAAATTCGGCTTGAGAGAGACGTTTTTGAAGGTGATCCATTCATAAGGCCGGGTCTGGAAAATAAATTGGCTGACATCTTCCAATTTGAGCTTATCAAATTTGAAGGTAGAATCGGATATATCTCCTGATTCTTTAACTGACGAAAAACATGCTGTCACTGTTTCCCCGCTTTTGGTTACAGCTACCATTCGGATATTATTCTCGGTATGGCTATGAACAATATGCTGCACCACCTGGCCGTCTTCTTCTTTCGCTGGAAACCAGACGATACCATCTGCCATCTGCCGTCGTTCCCTGACAGGAAAACGACGATCATATTCCATCCAATCACCGGCAGCGACTTGCACACGAATATTGGCATGTTCTTTTTTCTCCGGCAGAATAAAAGATGCAGAGTGCGTGTACGAAGTCTTTGTCTGACTAACACTACCAAATGATGAGCTGCTGGAATTGTCAACATGAAACTTCACACTCAATCCATTATCTTCAGAAACACCCGAACAAAGCAATGCTGCTTCATAAGCCTTTTGGCCCTTATTGGGATGCGCCTTTGTCGAAGAATGTTCATAAGGCGCCTTCAGCAACAACTCGCCCCCTGGCCTCCACCATTGCTTACCCTCACTCGGATTCTCACAAACTCCCACCAGCTCAACCGTCACTCCGTTGGGTAGCGTAGCAATAAAGTCTGAGTTTGAAGCTCGTTGTTCTGAATTTTGAGTTTCGATTATTTTCATTTGTTTGGCTGTTTTCGACAGTAACCCAAGTTGTCTGGCAAGTTCGATTGTAATATCAGGGGTTGTATACACAGCACCTGGCTCAACCTCAATATTAATTCGCAACTGTTGGCCTTTTTCTGCTACGGCATTAAAAGTCAGCTTCTTATTGTTTGGTATTGTATAAGTGTTCGTGGAATATTGAATGGGACTTTCATCATTGCCAAAATCTCTGGATCTGGAATTCTTGTGCTTGAATTCATAGACATGGGCCATATTCAATATAGCTCTACCCAATTCCGAGTGTGTCGCATCACAGCGTATGTAGCCTTCTATCGTATCTATAAAAAAGTTGGATTTCTTTACTTTAGCCATTGGCAAAAGAATTGCAGCAGTTACAATTACTGCTATTAGTCCCACGATACCGAGCTTAGCGGATTTTGGGAATGGTCTGCTCAGGATATGTTTGATTCGGCCGGCTAATGCCTTTTTGGATTCGACCACGCCTACCAGTCTTAAGCTAAAATGCGGCCTGGAAAATGCTATCTCTGCTATATCTATCAGTGTGCCGCTGTAACTGTCGGCTTCATCGCCAAGCTTTGTGAGGACCATTTCGTCAACGGCCTTTTCGCGTATGCCTCTTACAACGGCGTTGGCAAACCATAGCAGCGGATTGTAGAAATAGACTATCTGCAGAATCGTCTGCATAAAATTAACCCATAGGTCGCCTCGCTTGATATGGGCAAGCTCGTGGATCAAAACGGCTCTCAGCTTCTCCCTGGAGAGATTCTCAAGCAGCGAGGCAGGCATCAATATCACCGGATTAAACAGACCACAGACGGCGGGGCTCAGCATCTTCCTTGAAAGCCGAAATTCGATATTCCTGCGCAATCCAACCTGCCGGCAGCATTGCTGTAGTGTTTCATCCAGTCGGCCATTGGCCTTGTCGCCTTGTGCCAGAAGACTTTTTACAAACAGAACCCTCTGGAAAAGTAACACTGAAAGGACTAATATGCCCACCAGCCATACGAGAAAAACAACCGCCCGCCAGGTTATCGGAATACCTGGATTTGCTGTGGTAACTGAAGCGGATTCTAATTCACTCGGCAGTATAGGCGGCATGTATGTAACATTGTCGGTAATTGCAGGGCCCTGGGTTCTTACGGGCTGACCGAGCACCTCTTGAGCGGGCGGCAGGTGTTGCAGGCCGTATTGAGCGGCAATGGAATCTGCTTCCTGGGCCGTTGCTTTCACTGGTGTTTCGGTGGATACCTGACTATTCGCAGGCCAAACGCCAAGGCTGCACCAGTAACCAATCCCCGTGGGCAGGCACAATGTAGGCGGCAGGATGAGTTTTACAAATATTAGCATCCAGATACAGTATCGAAAGACCGCTCTGACATGCCTTCGTATGAGCAGGTCTATCAGATAGAGCAGGACTATCAAAATCCCCGACTGTATCAGCATGGCCAATGCGAATCCGCAAAAGCCGTCTCCGGCTCGATTTAATATATTTATCAGGTCTGTCATTTCTGGGTCCTCCCGTTATCATTTTTTCTTTTGTTGGGCTTTGTCCGCGAACTGGCGAAGCTGGCTTAACTCATCTTTGCTCAACCCCTCCTGCTCAATTAAGAACTGCATCATAGGGGTGAGGGCGCCGTCGAATGCACGTTTAAGCATCTTGCGGAATTCGCCTTTCTTTGCGTCATCCTCGCTAATTCTGGGGCTGAAAAGCTGCAGGTTGCGGATTTTGGTGATTTCCAGAAGCCCTTTGATGACCATACGGTCCATGGTTGTTTTCACGGTGCTGTAAGCCCAGTCTTTGCTTTTTTCCAGGGCTTCCTGAACCGTACCAGCCGCACAGGGCTGGCTTTCCCAGACAACTTTCATTATTGCCCATTCAGCTTCGGTCAGTTCTGGTTTGGAACTACTGGTTTGTTTTGGCCTTGCCATAATGAATCTCCTAATATCGAACCAATTAGAAGATACTCGACACTTGTCGAACAGTCAAGCAAAAAAAACGGGAATTCTTGAAATTTTTTCTATAAACCGGTTTTTCAGCTCAAAAACCGGCAAAAATAGTGATCACTCCCCCAATTTATTCAGTGGAATCCTCATTGCACAGAAAGACCTCTTCTATCTTTTTGCCGAAAGCGCGGGCAATTTTGAAAGCCAGCCCAAGAGATGGATTGTATTTTCCCTGCTCAATAGCGATGATGGTTTGTCTGGTACATCCAGCCCTTTCAGCTAATTCTTGCTGTGTCATTTCCCCGTTATCAAACCGCAACCGACGAATATTGTTAGTAAGGTTGTTGCTACTCATCGGCCTGCTCCCGTGCAAACCGAATCAGAATTGCCGCAGACTCAACAAACTGGGAGATGAGCAGGCAAACAAGAAACAAAACCGGAAAAACATAAGTTGGGGCATGGCTTCTTGGGCCAATGAGAAAGAAAACAATGAAGGAGCCAAAACAAGTAAAGATGATAAAAGTATAACTTGAGATAGTAAATGCCCATATGGCAATCTTGCGTTCCCGCTCGTCGAATTTGGATTCAATGGCTATGGAACGCAGACCTGAGAATAAGCCCGCAATCAACCCTCCAATCAGAAATGCCATCAAAGACACTACGCCTCTTGCATTTAGATGAACCGCCAATCCTACACCTATGCTGGCGAAAACAACTGCAATTGTTGTGACGGTAAGGTTTATCCATGCTTCTTTCTGTAATTTATTCACAATCTTTCTCCTTCCAGCCGTACTGAACCAGAACCGCTATAGAGTAAACAAACAGAACAATCAGAAGTATACCTACATTGATAAATGCAAGGCTCCAAACCGGGATTGAACCGTCAAGGCCGACAATAAATCGCGGAATGATAGTTGCAGCGAACAACAGAATCCAAACGGAAACAAAGGCCGCTATCACGGCTCGTTTTTCAATCAGACTGTCACGTTCATCTTTATCAACTTCCCGCGGGCTTTGTTTTTTTCGAAGAAAAATGATTGGTATTCCCAAAAGCACGATATAAGCGGCCAGCAAAGGCCAAAGGCCTATCAACCCAGGTTGTTTCCTGAGAACAAAAAATTGAACAAAGATATAGCCAAACGACGCGATACAAATCAAACCACAGGCCAAACTAAACCACGCACCTTTTTGTGTCTTATTCATTTTTGTTCCTCCAGCCGTACTGAATAAGTACCGCCACGAAGTAGATTGACAGTACAATCAGGACTATGCCGAGAACAATAAGCGGAAGTATTGAGACAGGGATACTGCCGTCCTTACCAACAATAAAACGCGGAATTACACATGCGATAATCAACAGAATCCAAACAGCAACAAAACTGATTAACACCGCCCGTCTTTTTATTAGTTCATCTCGCTCATCTGAGCCTGTTTCTGCCGGGCTTTGTTTTTTTCGCATAAACACGACAGCGGCAACTGCCACAATAAAACCCAGCCACATCGGCAAGCCGCGGGAAGTTCTTTGCTCAAAGTCAGTCAGATTAAAATTAGAAAAATTAGAAGTAGATATCGCCCAGATATTAATTGCGATAAAAAACAGTGATATTATCAAACCCACCCATGCGCCTTTCTGTGTTTTATTCATTTTTATTTCTCCAGCCGTATTCGTTTAATATTGCAATGGAATAGATTAAAAAAACCCAATACATCCCGCCAAATACCATCCAACACAGGTAAAGCACCGATATTACACCATCCGGGCCGTAAACAAAGAGAGGCGCCATTGCGGCCAGCACAAACAAAGGCCAAAAGCTCCAATACGCCGCCACCATTGCCTTTTGCTTAATCAGCAGATCCCTTTCATCAAGGCCCCGTATATCTTTCTTAAAAAAGGACGGGCGAATCCGGCTAAAACTCATAATCGCGATGAATGCAAAACCCGCCATCGAAGCACGCCAGGACATTCCCACAGCAAAACGCAAGACAAGTACCGCTGTTACACTAAGTCCGAGCGCCAGCCCTAACACAATCAGTGTAAACCTCGCCATTTTCTGATACTTATTCATGATTTTTGTTCCTCCAGCCGTATTGGGTTAGTATTGCAATAGACCAAGAATAAAAATGGGCGAAACCTGCGGCTCCAAAGATTAGAAGCAGCCAATTTGTGGTAATTGGTGCGTTGGGACCAAGAATTATAAAAGGAGCCATTGTTGCTATTCCGACAACAAGGTAAGCCAACGCGAAGCCGGTAAGAGCGGCTTTTCTCTGGATGTCTCGATCACGCTCATCGTATTCTACTTTTCCTGGGTCTTTTTTAAAAAACAACTGAGCCAACCCACCAATACCGGTTATGCCCATGAAACCAAGGCCTCCCCAAGCCCTTGGAAAACCAATTTTGGCATAGGCGATTGCAATAGCTATAGCAGTAAGAATAAGGGCACAGGTTAAAACTACGAATATAAACATAGCCATTTTTTGTATTCGTTTCATTTTAGAAATCTCCTTATAGTCGAATTTTAGTCAAGTTTACATTACTTAATGTAAGGCATATCTTACATTAAGTCAACTATTATTTACATAAATTTTTAAATTTTTTTATCCTCGTTTTTGAGCAGAAAACCAGGGAAAAAGGCCGATTCTGTAAAAATCAGCCATTCGAGGGATGGCCGGGGTCCTGTACGGCAGCATCGGGGGACTGTGCGGCGATTTCGAGGCCCGAGTAAGCTGCCCCTCCTGCGCCGGGGTCCATAAGAAAGCAATCTCAAGGTCCGGATACAAACCGCTCCGCACACGCCAACAAGCCGATGATCTCACCTCGTTTAATCTCCAGGTCGATGTTGTCTAAGGCTTGTATTCTCCCGGACCTCTTGGAGACGTTACGCATTTGTACTATCGGATTTCTATTTATCATTTTTGCCTCCGGTTTTTGGAATCGTATTCCTTGTAGTGTTTTTTGAGGCCTCAAGGGTCAATAAATCAATACTATTGAAATTCTGGCAGCGATTGTTATCCTTATGATGTAGGCACTTGCTTGATAGATAGACGGTTGCACGCAGCGCAGGGAGTTTACGCCATGCCCGCGAATTTGACGCCGGATTATAAAAAGGCTGACGACTGGTACCGCAGCGCATCGACGGATGACGAAAAGCTGCTGGCGCTGGAGGAGATGCTGCGCACCATCCCCAAGCACAAGGGAACCGAGCACATGCGGGCTGACATCAAACGGCGGATGAGCAAGCTGCGCACGGCCCAGACGGCCCCGAAAAAAGGCGGCGGCAGGCACATCGACATCTCCTACGTACCCAGAAGCGGCGCAGGCCAGATCACACTGATCGGCACGCCCAACAGCGGCAAAAGCTCCATCGTCGCGGCTCTGTCAAAGGCGAAGGTCAACGTTACCGATTATCCGTTCGGCACAGACAAGCCGACCCCAGGCATGGCTAAACACGAAGATGTGCCCATCGAAATCGTCGATATGCCCCCGGTCACAGCCGACTATGCGACACCGGGCATGGTCAATACCTATCGCGGCAGCGACGTCATCGCTATCGTTATCGACCTGTCCGACGACATACTCGAACAGATGGAAGTATGCCTGAGATACCTCGAAGAACACAATTTGATCCTCGACGAATCGGTCAGGGCGACCAGCCGGCCCGACGATGCGCTGAGGCGAAAAACATTCGTAATATGCACCAAGGCCGACCTGGCCGAGGCGGGCACCACCGATACATTGAAGGAATTGTGCAATCGTGACTTTGACTTTATCGAGATATCACCGCATACCGGCCAGGGTCTGACAGAGATTGTCGCCTATATCTTCAAGCGGCTCGACATTGTGCGTGTCTATGCGAAGAGACCCGGCAAGGACACCGATATGAGCAATCCGTTTACCCTGCCGCGAGGTTCGACCGTGACGGACCTGGCAAAACTGGTGCACCGGGAGCTGGCGGTCAAACTCAAGAGTGCCCGTGTGTGGAATTCGCCCGGTTGCCACGACGGACAGAACATACCCAGAGACCACAAGATTGCCGACAAGGAGATTATCGAGTTGCATTTCGGTTGAGGATTCCATAGGATATGCCCGGATGCGACGTGTGCCTGAATATGTGATATGCCCGAACGCGTGAAGATTTGTCGTTCCCGCAAAAGCGGGAATCCGGAAAATTTGCTGAGTCAGGAGTTTTATTGTGGAATGCAAAAAAGAGCAGAACCTGCAAAACTGCGGCTGCACCTACACCAGTTGTGACAGATAAGGTCTCTGTTGCGACTGTATTCAATACCATCTGAAAAGCCGGCAACTGCCCGGCTGCTGTTTTCCGCCCAAGGCCGAACGCACCTACGACCGCAGCTTCAAGGCGTTCGCAAAGGCCTGGAACCTATAGCGATCTGTTACGGCTCAATTGATAAATTGTCATTCCTGCGAAGGCAGGAATCCAGGTTCTTAAAAATGGATTCCGCAACAAGTGCGGAATGACAATTCGTCGAATTACAAGTAATAGAGCACTATCCGCATTTTTTACAGTCGGGCCTACGCCGGGAAAGTGCAGTCAGCCGAACAGACGGGGGGTCGCTGCGCAGGGACGAATTGCCGGTTTGGTTTGTCTCCCATACCAACCCGAACGGGTTAGAAGCCATAGACCATTTTGAGCTGTTCTTCTGTGGGCATTTTGTTGTAGATTTCGCCCCTGGGACCGATATAGTTGGGCCCGCTCCTGGTCAGCTTGACGGGGGTCTGGGAACCGTTGCTGTTGGTGATCCAGACAGTCACGATATTCTGCTCCTGCCGGACGGCATTGATCTGCTGCCGGGTCTGCTGGGCGGTCTTTTTCTTGTCGGACTCATTGCCAGCGATATAGCCGACCCCGCCGCCGATGGCTGCGCCCACCAGTGCCCCTTCGGTGTCACCGCCCGCCAGGGCTCCTATGCCGGCGCCGAGAGCAGTGCCCAGAAGGGCTGTATTCTGTGCATCGGTTTCACAGCCGGTCACAAAGAATGCCCCGCAACCAACCGCCGCCAGTACCAGTAATGTTATCATTCGTCTGAGCATAATAGGCCTCCTGTACTAAGTTCCATTTTCTATTCAGATACAGATCTATATCTTACAAGCCCGTCTCTGTTTCCCCTTAAAGTATCGTTGATATCTTAACGTTTGCCAAAACAAAAATGTTCAAATCTTGTAAATCTTTTCTTGGCCGGGTATATTCGATGGTTGCCGAATGGTTGTCGGCTGCGCAGGATGTAATGGGAAATCGAATTGACACGGGGATACCGATGAAACCGAAACTAATCATAAACGGGGCGGCTGGCCGGATGGGCAGACGTATCGTCGCCCTGGCCGTGGAAGGCGAACAATTCGACATAGTCGGCGCCGTTGACAGGCCCCAGCACCCCGATATTGGCAAGGATGCGGGGTTGGTTGCCGGGACAGGTCCGATAAATGTGGCTCTGACAAGCGAATACCCCACAGATGGCGATGTCGTGATCGATTTCAGTTTGCCCCAGGCCACCGCCCGGGCCGTGGAGCACTGCGTCGGGAATGATGTCGGCCTTGTTATCGGGACGACCGGCCTTGACGGGCGGCAGGTGCGGGCCCTTGAGCAGGCGGCCGAAAAAATCCCCATCGTATATGCCAGTAATATGAGTGTCGGCATGAATGTGCTGTTCAATCTGGTCGCACAGGCCGCTGCTATGCTTGGTGCCGAATATGACATCGAGATTGTCGAGGCCCACCACCGCTTCAAGAAGGATTCTCCCAGCGGCTCGGCCCTGAGCCTGGCCCGGGGCATCGCCGATGCCACTGACAGGCCTTTTCCCGATTGCCTGGTCCACGGAAGACATGGGGGCGATACCCCCCGGCAAAAGGGCGAAATCGGCATGCACGCCATTCGGGCGGGCGATATTACCGGACGACACTCGGTTATTTTTAGTACGCTTGGCGAGACGCTGACCCTGTCGCACGATGCCCACAACAGGGACAATTTCGTCCGTGGGGCGCTTCGCGGAGCCCTGTGGCTGGCTGGAAGGGCACCGGGTCTGTATTCCATGGCCCAGGTCATGGGGCTGAAATAGCCGGTCATGGGGCTGGAATAGCCGGTCATGGGGCTGGAATAGCCGGTCATGGGGCTGGAATAGCCGACATATGCAGTCAAATTTAGTGGTGACGCCATATGGGCCGGATAAAATGAAAATCTCCCGGCATTTCCGTTGACTTGGGTGGGGTATTATGCTAAAAGATTTGGTTCCTGTAAAATGGGTGTGGTGTGGACACTGTAGCCCTGTTGTCGCATCCATATTTCGAAATTCGCCGGTGCCAAGGATATAGACGCCATGTCTCTGGAAGACCTCAGAAAACAGATTGACGAAGTGGACTTAAAGCTCGTGGAGCTGCTCAATGCCCGTGCGCGAATCGTCATAGATATTGGCAAGCTCAAAAATAAAGATAGTGCCCCCATCTACGCGCCCGACAGGGAAAAGGCTGTGCTGGACAAGATCGTCAGCATCAATAAAGGGCCCCTGCCGGCCAAAACCATGGTGGCAATCTGGCGTGAGTTGATGAGCGGGTCGTTTTTCCTTGAACGGCCATTGCGGATCGCCTACCTGGGGCCGCAGGGCAGTTTCAGCCATACCGCGGCAATGCTCAAGTTCGGACAGAGCGTCGAGTACGAATCCACCACCGATATACGGACCATTTTCGAGGAAGTCAGCAAAAACCACAGTGATTTCGGCGTCGTACCGATCGAAAATTCGGCTGGCGGCGGTGTACGCGAGTCACTCGACGGCTTCATCGAATCCAACGTGCTGATCTGCGGCGAGATTCACATGGCGATCCACCACAATCTGTTGGCCAACTGCCCGATGGACAAAATTGAAAAGGTTTATTCACAGCCGGAGGTGTTCGCGCAATGTCGTAACTGGCTTGGCGGTATGTTCAGAGAGGCCCAGATTATCCCAATGGCATCTTCGGCGAAGGCCGCTCAGACGGCCCGGAACGAACCGAACTCAGCGGCCATCGCCTCGACAATCGCCGCCGAAATCTACGGACTGAAAATTCTCTGCCCCGATGTAGAGGATATAACGAATAATATCACACGATTTCTGATTATCGGCAGAGAAGACGCCAGGCCCACCGATGACGACAAGACGGTCCTGCTGTTTAGTACCGCCCACAAAACCGGCGCATTGGTCGATGTGTTGAACGTCTTCAAGAAGTACGATGTCAACATGACGAACATCGGCTCACGACCCAATAAAAAGCGTGAATGGGAATACTACTTCTTTGTCGATTTCATGGGACACAGAGAGGATAAGAATGTCGCCAAGGCCCTGAAGGAGGCCAAAAAACACTGCCTGCAACTGTCAGTCCTGGGCAGCTTTCCTCGCAGTACGACCCTGCTTTGACAGGGGTAACAAAAAGGTTCTAATCGTTGACCGAGTGTGTTAACTTGTTGGGAGTTTCAGGATGAGAAAGCCGTTTATTGCCGGCAACTGGAAGATGAATACCAATAACGCCGAGGCCGTGGCGCTCGTATCGGGTCTTGTGGAACAACTCGGAGAGATCGCCACGGTTGACGTGGCGGTCTGCGTCCCCTTTGTATATCTGCGGGCCGTTGCCGATACGCTTAGTTCTTCGAATATTGCACTTGGCGCCCAGGACGTGTTCTACGAAGACAACGGCGCCTTCACCGGCGAAATAAGTTGCCGGATGCTCAAAGACGCATGTTGCACCTATGTCATCATCGGACACTCCGAACGCCGGCACATAATCGGCGAAACCGACGAATTGATCAACAGGAAACTCCATACCGCCATCAGCGGCGGATTGCTGCCCATCCTCTGCGTTGGCGAATTGCTCGAACAAAGACAGGCCGACGAAACAAACGAGATCGTCACCGGACAGATCAAAAAGGGTCTGGAAGGCATCGACGCCGAAAAGATTCTCGCCGTGACCGTCGCGTATGAACCGGTCTGGGCAATCGGCACCGGCCTGACCGCCACAGCCCGGCAGGCCCAGGAGGTGCACGCCATGATACGCAGCCTGTTGGGCGAGATGTACGGCCGCGACACAGCCGAGCAGATTCGCATACAGTACGGCGGCTCGGCAAAACCGGCGAACACCGCCGAACTGATGGCCAATCCCGACGTGGACGGGTTGCTCGTGGGAGGAGCGAGCCTGAAGGTCGAAGATTTTTCGGCGATGATCAGGACCGTCGCGTGAATGAAATCAAGTAAAATCGTAACCGTTCACGGATTTTTTTGACGGGATAACAGGACAAAAAACGAGACTGTAGTAACATTACAGAGTATTTCATATGTGGCAATGGAAAAAACAAAGAGTATATAAAACTGGGGCTCTGCCCCAGACCCCGGCATTTGTCGCCTTAA
>SDBV01002185.1_pt1 | contig 29267 bp, 21 predicted proteins | sample 2277081 | NCBI WGS metagenome assembly SDBV01 (sample SAMN10402039, study PRJNA504765) | marine sediment metagenome | isolation source: marine sediment core GS10_PC15, 223 cmbsf | place: Arctic Ocean: Southern Knipovich Ridge | collected 2010
CAAACGCGATTGGCCCGAGGCCAAGGTCATTCGGCTGGAGGTCAACTATCGCTCGACGCGAGAGATCCTCGGTTGGGCCAACCGGTTGATCGCCTACAACAAGGTGCGTCACGACAAGGTGCTGCGTGCCACGTTCGGCGGCGAAAAGCCGCGTATCGCGCAGTTTCCCGACGAAGTCGAGGAAGCCCAGCAGGTGGTCGAAGAGATTGACCATCGCATCAAGACCAAAAAACGCAAGGCTCGCGATTTTGCGATCCTCTGCCGCACGAACGAACAACCCCGCTCGTTCGAGATGGAACTGCGTCGGGCCAACATCCCCTACGTGTTGCTCGGCGGCATGTCGTTCTACGACCGCAAGGAAGTTCGCGACATCCTGGCCTACCTAAAGGTGCTCGCCTCGCCGCGCGACGAAGTGTCACTGCTGCGGATCATCAATGTGCCCAGCCGCGGCATCGGCCAGACGACCGTCAAGCGCATGCTCGACGCGGCCGTCCAATCGGGCAAGCCGATGTGGGACATTTTACCCGGCGCCGAAAAGCTGGGCGGGATCACGGGCGGAGCGGTCGACGCGGTTCGTGACTTTCGCCTCTTGATCCAGCACTTTCGCAAGCAGATGCGGGAAGCCGCGCCGGAAGATCTGGTCAAAGAGTTGATCACCCGGATCGGCTACCGCGACGAGTTGACCCGGCTGTACCCCAACCCGGACGATCAACAGGCCCGCTGGGCCGCGGTCGAAGAGGTCGTCAACGCGGTGGCCACCTACAGCAGCCGGGCCAAAAAGCCGACCTTGCCCGGCTTCCTGCAAGAGGTCGCGCTGAACGGGCGTGACGACGACCAGGACAAAGAATCGCAACTTCAGCGTGATGCGGTCGTGCTGATGACCTTGCACGCGGCCAAGGGGCTCGAGTTTCCCGAGGTCTACATGGTCGGCATGGAAGAAGGCCTGCTGCCGCACCGCCGCTCGGTAGCCGACGGGAGCGACTCGGCCATCGACGAGGAACGCCGGCTGTGCTACGTGGGGATCACGCGAGCCCAACTTCGGCTCACGCTGACCATGGCGCTGACGCGTCGCAAATGGGGCAAACCCCGCCCCACCATGCCCAGCCGATTCCTCTACGAAGTCACCGGCCAAGCCGACAACCCGAACTACGTCGGCGGCAAGCAGAAGAAGAACAAAGCCGCACGCCCGAAAAAGGCTCGGCGCAAAACAACTCCCCACATGGCCAAGTCATCCCGGACAGCAAAGAAACGACGTCACTGAAAAGTGTCGTGGGGATTATTCGCAAGTGTGCCACGGCCGTGTCGGCCGTGTGAAGTTGGGGAAAACTGCCCCGATTTCGGCACGGCTGACACAGCCGTGGCACATCACTTCTCGCGGCGGCTGGTCGGTTCATGAATAATCCTCGCTAGGCAGAGCCGCCGTCGGTGGCAGCCGACTTCCTTCGCACCCAGAGCAGCCGGTAGCCGGCGGCCCTTAGAAGGTGCAAGCTGCATAGCAGGACGATCGTCGACCCCGCGTTGAGCCCGATCATGATCACGAACGGCTCATCGTCGCCTGAACCAGATATCAACGTTATGCCAAACGCAACCAGACACGTCAGCATGCCGGCATAGACGATCACACCAATCAAGCCGACCATGGGATTTCGGGCAACAAACACGGCACCAAGGCAAGGAATCGCCACGAACGCACTCCATACCGCACACACCAAGCAATCCGTCAACAGGGGCAACCACATCTGCGTTTCGGCCCCTTGGTATAGACTGGGGTCGACGTAGAAACTCAGCCGGGCCACGGTCAAGATGACGGCAATTGCGGCCGTGACCACGAACATCTGCCGCAAATCGAACTGTCGCGATCCCTCGGACTGTAACGCGTCCTCGGCCAATACATCAACGATCCGACAGCCCGTCAGTAGCTTCGAAATCCAAAGCGGAGACTGGATCGCCAGAAACACCAACGGCAGCCAACAGAAGGGTTCAATAATGATCGCGGCTTCCGTTGATAGAGAGTCGATCACGAATGCTCCAAGCGAAAAAATCAGCAACAGCCCCATCCCCGTCAACAACATCAAAAGCCACCGAACGAGCACCGGCTGAGGCCCCAAAACGGCCCAAATGCTCAGCATCACGAATTGCCCTGCCATCAGCCCCAGCAAGAACGTCTCAATCACTTCCGATTCGGTTCCGTCGAGCATCGCCGGCAGGAAGAAGTCCATGATGCCGAAGATCACCAAGAACATCACCATCGGTCGCGGCGGGACTTTGTGCGAAGTATTCATAAGCGATCACTTGGTTCCAGCTTGCCGTGCTAAGCAGAGTCTCCGCCCACCGCGACAGACTTCCGTCGCACCCAAAGCAGCCGGTAGCCGGCGAACCTTAGAAGGTGCAAGCTGCATAGTAGGACGACCGCCAACCCCGCGGTTTGCGCGAGCCTTAACTCGAACACTTTACCAGGGCCCGGAACGGATATAAATGACAGGCCCGTCGCGACTAGCCACGTCATCATACCGGCGTAGACGATCACGCCAATCAGGCCGGCGGTGGGATTTCTCGCGACAAACACGGCCCCCAGGCAAGGAATTGTCGCGAACGCACTCCATGCCGCACATATCAAGCAAGCCGTCAGCAGGGGCAACCACATCTGCGTTTCGGCCCCTTCGTGTGGCCTGGGGTCGAGGTAGAAACCCAGCCGGGCCACAGTCAAGAGGACGGCAATCAGGGCCGTGGCCACGAACATCTGCCGCAAATCGAACTGCCGCGACTCCTCGGACGGCAGCTTATCCTCGGCCGTTACCTCAACGATCCGACAGCCCGTCAATAGCTTCAAGATCCAAAGCGGAGACTGGACCGCCAGGAACACCAACGGCAGCCAACAGAAGAGCTGAATAACGTCAGCGGCTCTCAGTAGCGCACCAAAGGCCGCGAACATTCCAAGAAACAGAATCAGCAACAGGCCCATGACCGTCAACAGCATCAGGGGCCAGCGAACGAGCACCGGCTCAGCGCCCAAAACGGCCCAAATGCTCAGCAGTGCGAATTGCCCCACCATCAGACCTTCCAAGAACCACGCAACGGTTGCCGATCGGGTTTCGCCGGACATCGCCGGAATAAAGAAATCCATCAAGGCGAAAACCACCACGAACAGCAGCATCGGTCGCGGCGGGGCCTTTTGCAAAGTATTCATAAGCGCTCGGCTTGACATGCTAATCAGAAACACTGTCGACAACCGCCGACTTCCGTCGCACCCAGAGCAGCCGGTAGCCGACGGCCCTCAGCAGGTGCAAGCTGCCTAGCAGGACGGTCGCCAATCCTGCGTTGAGGCCGAACAGCAACGTGAAAGCTTCACTAGCGGTTGGACCAGATATCAAGGAGCTGCCCGCCACGAGGAGCACCGTCATCAAGCCGGCATAGACGATCACGCCGACCAGACCGGCGGTGGGATTGCGCACGACAAACACGGCCCCTAGGCAAGGAATCGTTGTAAACGCGCTCCACACCCCACACACTAAACAAGCGATTAGCAGTGGCAACCACATCTCCGTTTCGGGCTCACGGTATAAAGCAGGGGTAAGGTAGAAACTCAATCGGACCAGGGTCAAGAGTATGGCGATCAGGGCCGTGGCCGCGAACATGTGCCGCAAATCGAATTGCCGCGACTCTTCGGGCGGCAGCTTGTCCTCGGCCATTGCATCAACGATCCGACAGCCCGTCACCAGCCTCAAGACCCAAAGCGGGGACTGGGCGGCCAGGAATACTAGCGGCAGCCAACAGAAGGGCAGAATAAGCAAAAACGCAGTGCCGTCCATTGGTGGACCGTTGACCGCGAACATTCCAAGAAGCAGAATCAGCAACAGGCCCATGGCCGTCAACAGCGTTAAAGGCCACCGAACGAGCACCGGCTGAGGGGCCAAAACGGCCCAAATGCTCAGCAGCGCGAATTGCCCCACGACCAGCCCCGTAAAGAACGTCCCAACCACTACCGATTCGAGCCCGCTGAGCATCGCCGGCAGAAACAAATCCATCACGGCGAAGATCACCACGAACAGCACCATCGGTCGCGGCGGGACTTTTTGCGAAGTATTCATAATTGCTCCTTCGCCGGCCATGATAGCACTGATGTCACCCGGAGGCCAGCGATCACGTGGGTGGCTGGGGCAAAGCGCAGCGGTGCCCCAGTAGAACAAAGATCTGGGGCACCGCTGCGCTCCGCCGCCAGCCACCCAGCATACATTTTCCATCAAAAGCCCCCGGGTTGCATCCCGGGGATCCCACCGACGCAGTCGGTGGGCTTGGAATCATCCTTCCCTCATGCCCCTCAAACCCCTATCCTGCCGGCTTGGCATTCACTGCAAGCTCTCATCTTCCCACAACCGCTGTAGCCCTGTTTTCCGATCCCGGCTACACTACGCATCCGATTGTATCTCCTTATGTTGGCGAGTTGTGTCTACATAAGGCCGATAGCCCCGGTTCGCGCGCAAGGAGGCACTCCATGTCGAACCTGCCTTTTCGGTTTGTTCATGCCAGCGATTTCCACTTGGAGCAAGTGCCCCAAGGCCTCAGCGAGGTGCCCGACCATCTGAAGGAACTGTTCATCGAAGCCGCCTATTGGGCGGCCGAACGCGTGTTCGAAACGGTCCTGGCCGAAGAGGCCGAGATGCTCCTGCTGGCCGGCGATATCCTCCACCCGGCCCAAACCGGCCCGCGCGGACCGCTCTTCCTCAGCGAACAGTTTGCCCGACTGGCCGAGCGGAACATCGCCGTCTATTGGGCCGGCGGGCGGGTCGATCCACCGGACGTCTGGCCGACCTCGATCACCTTGCCTGAGAATGTCCACGTGTTCCCGCAAGACCGAGCCGAACAATTCGTGCATCGGCAACATGACACACCCATCGCACGAATCGTGGGTGTCAGTCGCCGGCGCCAGCGAGCGATCCGCGCACGCGATTTCGAACCGGACCCGGCCGGGCTGTTCACGATCGCACTGGTCCATGGCACGGCCGAGCCGGAAGCGTTGGAGAATCGCGGCATCCACTATTGGGCGCTGGGCGGACGCCATGCCCGGGCTACTTTGTTCAGTTCTCCGCAAACGGCCCACTACCCGGGCAGCCCCCAAGGCCGACGTCCCGACGAGGACGGGATCCACGGGTGCACGCTGGTTCAAGTCGACGAACAGGGCCGCGGGCGAACCAGTCCGATTCCGACCGACGCCGTACGCTGGCTGAACGAACGGGTGGTGGTTGACGAAGAAACCACGCGCGACGATCTGGAAATGCTGTTGCGGGAACGGATGCACACGCTGATCGAATCGGCCCCGGGCATCGATTTGCTGATCTGTTGGACGGTGGCCGGCAGCGGGCCGCTGTTGGTGCAGCTCAGACAGGGGCAACTTGGAACCGAGTTGTCGCAGTGGTTGCGTAACCAGTACGGGTTCGGGCCGCCGGCCGCCTGGACCGTCTCGTTCGAGGTCGAGCCGACCGTCTCCTTGCCGCCGGAGTGGTACGAGCAAGAGACGATTCGCGGCGATTTCCTGCGAGAGATCCGGCAGCTTCAAATCAACGGCGGTGAGCCATTGGGGCTGGAGGTGTTTGTCGATCAAGAGTACTTGGCCAACATGGCGCTGGAAACTTTGGAACCGCCCGATAAGCGCTCGCGAGATCGAATCCTGCGCGAGGCGGCCTTGTTGGGCGCGGAACTATTGGGCGGCGAGGAGCATCCATCGTGAAGATCACGGGACTTCAAATCGACGGCTACGGCGTCTGGAAAGGGCTGACGATCGAGAGCCTTTCCGACGAGCTAAACGTACTGTACGGCCCCAACGAGGCCGGCAAGACCACGTTATTGCAATTCCTCCGCTCTGTGTTGTATGGCTTCTCGCCAGGACGACGGCATTACCTACCCCCGATTCGCGGCGGACGACCGGGCGGGTCGCTCGACGTGGCCGGACCCAACGGCAGCTTCCACTTGCAGCGATACTATGAAGAAAACGAGAACGGCCACTGCGAGGACTCCTTGACCCTCTCGGCCGCCGACGGAACTCGACAAGGCGAGCACATGCTCAAGGTGCTCTTGGGTAATGTCGACGAACCGATCTTCAACAATGTCTTCGCCGTCGGGCTCCAGGAGATCCAGGAACTGGGTACGCTGGGTGACACCGAGGCCGCCGACATGCTCTTCAGCCTCACCGCCGGGCTGGACCGCGTCTCGCTGGTCGAGGTCATGCGCGAGCTGGAGACCTCGCGAAACCGGCTCCTTGACCGCCAGGGTGGGCCCTGCCAGATTGCCCAATTGCTCGAACAACGCACGCAACTCCGCTCGGAAATCGACGAGGCGGGCGAGACGACCCGACGCTACGAACGGCTGGTCGCTAAGCGCAATCGGCTGCAACGAGAAATCGCCCACCTGGAGGAAGAAGACCATCGCCTCGAGCAGGAAGCCCACGCGACCGAACTGGCCGTCACTCTGCGTCCGCGTTGGCAGCAGCGAACGGAACTGGACGAGCAACTGGCCGCCTTGGGGAAGGTCACGCCCGTGCCGGAGGACGCCGTCGCCCGACTCGACGAAATCAACGCCCGGCTGCAAAAACATCAAAACCGCGTCGAGCGATTGCGGGACCAGTACGAAGAACTCCGTAGCGAGTCGGTCGGGCTGGGGATCAATGAGACCCTATGGCGCCAAGCGGCCCGCATCGAGGGCCTCGGCCAGCAGCAATCCTGGCTCGGTTCGCTCGGCACCCAGGTCGACGAATTGGAAACGGAGATTTCCCTACTGCAATCCGAGCTCAACACCGAACGAGAGCAGCTTGGGTTGCGTGGTTCGCTTCAGCCGGCGACCCTGCCGGAGATCTCCTCCCGAGCAACCACGTCGTTGCGGCCGGCGGCCAAGGCAAGTCGCCAAGCCCAGCAGCGACTTCGCGAAGCCAAGCAACAAGTGGCGGCTGCCGAAGAGAGCGCTCGCGTGTTGTCCGCACAAATCGAAAACGCCTTGGCCGCACACGGCGAAGGGGACTTGGCCAAGGCGCTCGACGCAGCGGCCCAGCGCGTCTCACAATTACGCCGCCGCGTTGGGGCCGGCGAGCGGCTCGATGAGTTGACCCGACACGGAAAGGAACTGGAAGAGCAAAACCGCCGATTGAGCAATCGCCAAATCTTGCCTATCTGGGTGCTCGCGAGTTTCGGGATCGTGTTTGTGGCGGGAATCGTGGCCGCCATGGCCGGGCTGTTTATGCCCGCGTCGATCACCGGCTCGTTTGGTTGGCCGCTGGCTTTGCTGGGGCTGGCCGGAAGCGTCGGCGCGGCACTGGGGAAGTTCCTCCTGGAACGTTCCTACGCCCGACAGTTGGAAACCTGCCACAAACAGATCGGCATGTTGCAACTCCAAGTTCGCCAAGCCACCGACGAACGCGACTCGCTCGACCGCCAGCTACCTCAAGGCGGAGGACCGATCCCGGTCCGGCTCGATACGGCCGAAAAGCACCTGGCCGCCCTCGAGGCGCTGACCCCACTGGAAACGCAGCGAGACGCGGCTCGCCAAGAGATCCATGCGGCCACCGGACGCGTCAATCTGATCAAGGACAAGGTGGCCGCGGCGCGCCGCCAATGGCGCGAGGCCCTGACCGGCGCCGGGCTGCCGAACCATCTCACACCCAAGCAGATCAGCCAACTCCAGCAACGCTGCGACCACCTCAACCAACTCCAACGCACACTGACCTTGCGCGAAGAAGAGATGCAACAACGCCGACGTGAACTGGACGCGTTGGTCCAACGCATCGGCCAATTGGTCGCCGAGACGGGCGTTGCGGTCGACTCGCAGCAGCCGATCGAGCAACTCCGCCAACTGGTCGACGCCCTGGCCGACCAGGAAGTTCTGATCGAGCGGCGGGCCGTCTTGCGTCGGGAAGCCCGTAGCGTTCGTCGCCAACGGGCCAAGCACGGCGAGGCGATCCGTCAGTGGAAGTACCGCCGCGAGGATCTGCTGCGCGAGTGCGGCACCGAGGACGAGCAGCAGTTTCGCCATCAGGCCGTCCAGGCGGCCCGGGCCGCCGTGCTACACGAACAACGCGAAGCGGTCGGGCGCGAGATGGCCGCGGCCATCGGCAACCAGTGCAGCGAGGAAACGGTTTCCGGGCTGCTTCGAACCGAAACCGACGAACAACTCGATGCACACTGCAATCAACTGCTCGAACAGCTCACCACGCTCGAAAACGATCTCCACGAACGAATCGAACAGCGTGGGCGGTTGGCCGAGCAATTGAAAACCTTGGCCGACGATCGCACGCTGGCTGAAAAACAACTGGAATTGGGTACCGTCGACAAACGGCTCGACGACGCCCTGAATCGCTGGGGGGTGTTGGCTCTGATCGCCAAGAACCTCGAAGCTATCCGAACCACCTACGAACGCGAACGTCAGCCGGAAACCTTGCAGGAAGCCTCGGGCTATCTCGACCGGTTGACCAAGGGGCGTTACTGTCGCGTTTGGACGCCCTTGGGGGAAGACTCGCTGAAGGTCGACGACGCCGACGGCAATTCCTTGCCCGTGGAATTGCTCAGCCGAGGGACTCGCGAGCAATTGTTCCTGGCCCTGCGACTGGCGTTGGCGGCCGGCTACTCTCGCCGCGGGGCCGCCCTACCCTTGGTGCTGGACGACGTGCTGGTCAACTTCGACACGCATCGAGCCAAAGCCGCCGCCGCCGTGTTGCGGGATTTCGCGGCCGAGGGGCACCAACTGCTGATCTTCACTTGCCACGAACACATCTTCAAGCTCTTCAAGTCGCTAAAGGTTCCCGTCAGCCGCCTGCCCGACAATGCCGACGCGGAAGGTGAACCGCTCGTACTCCAACCGCCGTCAAAACCGCGTCGCGCCGCGAGCCGGAAGTCCACGCCTACGCCGATCATCGTCGCCGAGGAGCCGAAAGAAGAATCGCCGGCCGACCAGATTGCACTCGCCGACGAGGAAGAGGAACTCTGGGAAGAGGACGAACTCGAAGACGTTCCCGAAGACGAAGAGGAAGAATACGAAGACGACGAGTATGAAGAGTATGAAGAAGAAGACGAACTAGAGGACAACGACACGGCGGAAGCGGCGTAACTTCTTGACCGGTAAGCGTTCCTAGGGCGGAGCAGTGTAACCAAAGAAGAAAAAGAAGAAGGGAAACCACAGAGAACACCGAGGGCACAGAGAAGATTCTTGTTTGTTGTCCACATTTCTCTGTGTTCTCGGTGTTCTCTGTGGTAGTCCTAATTCCTTCTTGTACAGAAGCTTAACGCTACTACCGCTTGGCAGCAAACAGGTTTCTTGGTCTTTCATCCTGTCCATCCTGTTATCCCGTCTAAACACCCGTCCGTCAATTCTCCGTGAACGGCTACTTTGACCGCTCAGCCGTAACCCAGCTCGCGCAGTTCCGCTTCGCCGAGCCCGTGGTGGTGAGCCAGTTCGTGGAGGATTGTCTTGCGGATCTCGCGTCGCAGCCGGTCGGTGCGAACTCTTCCCGACCGGTCGCGGGCGGCCTCCAAAATGCCTTCGCGGTAAATGGTGACCACGTCGGGCAGTGTCCCCGAGTGCTGCCCGCTTCGCTTGGTCAGTGGAACGCCCGTATATAGACCGCACAACTGCTCGCGATAAGTCACCCCCACCTCCTCCATGACCTGTGCCGAGGGATAATCCTCCACGTGCATCGGCACCCGCTCGATCAGTTCATGGATCAGCGGCGGAAGCTCCCGAAGCACGGCCTCCAAGTGGTTGTCGAATCGTTCTCGCGTACGCGGGTTCACGTTGTCTCCTGGGCCACATTCCATGATAGGCGAAAAACCGGGGCGAGAAAACCACCGTCCCCCCAACAGAGCGACGTTTCGGGATCTCTGCGGCACGTTGGCAAGCGGACTCGAAGTCGGTAGAATCTGGGGATATGCTCCCTCTTCCTTGCCCGCACGAGACGAACAAAGGAGTCACCATGAGTTCTCGCAATCACGAAATGACCCGACGTACGCTTCTGACCCGCTGTGTCGGGGCTGCGACCGCGGCGGCGCTCGGTTCGACGTTTCGCCCTCTGCTGGCGGCCCAGCGGTCGCGATGGTTCAAGATCGGTGCTTGCGACTGGTCGTTGGGTAAGATGTGCGACACGGCCGCGTTCGACGTGGCCAAGGAGATCGGGCTCGACGGCGTGCAGATCAGCCTGGGCACGGCGCAAAACGACATGCACTTGCGGCGGCCGGAGGTCCAAAAGGCCTACCGGGAAGCCGCCGGGCGGACCGGCCTGGATATCGGCTCGTTGGCCATCGGTGAAATGAACAACATCCCGCTGAAGAGCGATCCCCGGGCCGCGAAGTGGCTGGCCGACAGCATCGACGTCTGTAAGGCCATGGGGCTTACGATCACCATGCCCGCCTGCTTCTATAACGGCCATCTCGACATGAGCAAGACGAAAGAAATCGACCACCTCGTCGGCGTGCTCAAAGACGTGGCCCCCAAAGCCGAGCAGGCAGGAGTCGACATCGCGTTGGAAAGCTACTTAAGCGCTGATGACAATATGAAGATCATCCAACGCGTCGGCTCGCCGGCGGTGAAGGTCTATTACGACGTGGGCAATTCGACCGACAAAGGCTACGATATCTACAAGGAAATCCGCCAGTTGGGCGACCTGATCTGCGAGTTCCATGCCAAGGACGGTTCGCACATGCTGGGTCAAGGTCGGGTCGACTTCGAGAAAGTCCGCCAGGCCATCGACGACATCGAGTACAGCGGCTGGGTCGTGATCGAGGCCGCCCATCCCCAAGGCCTGATTCCCGATTACCAAAAGCATTGTCAGTTCCTCAAGAGCGTTTTTCCGGCCAAGGTGGGATGACGGGAAGCTCTCAGTAGTCGGTTGTTAGCGTGAAACGCATTCCGCCCATGGACGATACCGAACACGACTTGAACGTCAAGGCTCGAAAGCCTGTGAAGAAGTGGTTGGGGTTGCCCCGACGGCTTTGGATCGTTTGGGCCTTGGCCGCAGGGGTCGCGGTGATCGCCCGCGGCGTGGGTTTCTTTGACGGTCGTGCCATCGCGAACGTGATCTCGCTGATCGGCGTGGCCGTGATGGTGATCTTGCCGTTAGTGGAGTTTTCGCTGCGGAGCAGCTACTCCCGTCGGACGCGCATGATTCCGTTGATCGGTTTCCTGGCGGCGCTGGGCATCATGGCCGCGATGTTCCGCATCGATCAGGTCAGCGGCGAACTGATCCCCACGCTGGCGTTGCGTTTCTCGTACAAGCCGGACCAGCGGCTGGAGACGTCGGGTATGCTCGATCGGGCCGCCGGGGGGCGCCCGAGCGTCGACCTGGCTACCACGACTCCGAATGATTTTCCCCAATTCCTCGGGCCGCGGCGTGGCATGGCGGTCGAGAATGTGGTGCTCGATCGCGATTGGAACCGCCGGCCGCCAAAATGCCTTTGGCGACAAGAGATCGGGGCCGGTTGGTCGGGGTTTGCCGTGGTCGGTGATTATGCGGTCACCATGCAGCAGCGGGGTGACTCGGAGATGGTCACCTGCTACGAACTGAAGACGGGCCGCTTCTGCTGGGCCCACGCCGTGGCCACCCGATACGAGACGACCCTTGGCGGGGTCGGACCTCGGGCCACGCCCACCATCGACCAGGGTTTGGTCTACAGCTTGGGTGCCAAGGCCCATCTACTGTGCCTCGACGGGACGTCCGGTGAGGTCGTTTGGGAAAAGGACCTCTGGCAGGCGTTCGGCATCACGGCCGACGACGAGCAACGCGACGCACCCTACGGCCGGGCCAATTCGCCGTTGGTCGTGGACGACCTGCTGATCGTGCCGGCCGGCGGACCCGACGAGGATCGCTGCGTCTCGCTGGTGGCTTACGACAAGCGAACGGGGCAGCCCGTTTGGCAGGGCGGCCAGCGGCAGGTCAGCTATAGCTCGCCCGTGTTGACCACGCTGGGCAACGTGCGGCAGATTCTGATCGTCAATCAGGACTACGTCGCCGGCCACGACCCGAGCACGGGCCGAGTCCTTTGGGAACACGACTGGCCGGGCCGAAGCGCTACGAACGCCAACGTCTCGCAGGCCGTACCGGTACCGCCGAACCGGGTCTTCCTATCCAAAGGTTATAGCGGCGGCGCGATGCTGATCGAGCTTGTTCCGCGTGATGACGACACGTTCGGTACGCGTGAAATCTGGAGCAACTCCCGAGTGATGCGAACGAAGTTCACCAACGCCGCCATACTGGACGGCCACGTCTATGGTCTCTCGGACGGGATCCTCGAGTGCGTCGAACTGGCGACCGGTCGACGCGTTTGGAAAGGGGGCCGTTATCGGCACGGCCAAATCCTTCGCGTCGGCGATCTGCTGTTGGTCCTGGGGGAGTCGGGTGAACTGCTGCTGATTGAAGCCGTACCCGACCGCCCCAATCAGGTCCTGGGTCGATTACAAGCGCTGGAGGGCATGACCTGGAACACGCTGGCCCTGTCCGGTCCGTATTTGCTAGTGCGCAACGCCACTGAGGCGGCCTGCTACGAACTCCCGTTGGCGCAAGAAAAGACACTGTAGCACTGCTATCGGGCTACAAATGTGGAAACCGACAAATCGAACCACGGATTACACAGATAACACGGATGGGAAGCGGCGAAATGCGATGCTCTGACTATTCTATCCGTGACATCCGTGTAATCCGTGGTTTCTTCGTGGGGGAACCCGATCTTGTTGCTACAGTCCCCAAAAAAACCGGTCCACCCCGAAGTTCAGGGTGGACCGGTGAGGTTTCTCTATCGTGAGGCTGGCCGCGCTTATCGCAACAGGGCCAGCACGTTCTGCGGGTTGCTGTTGGCGACACCCAACACCGAGATACCCGACTGCACGAGGATTTGAGCACGTGTCAGAGCGGCCGTTTCGACGGCGAAGTCGGCATCGCGGATCGAGCTTTCGGCCGCTGTCAGGTTCTCTAACGTGTCGGTCAGCGAAGCGATGTTCGTATCCAGCGATGTTTTCTGGAACGCACCGAGTCGCCCTCGAAGCGTCGTCACCTTGTTGATGACTTGGTCAACGATTCTGGCGGCCGTATTGGGGTCGCTATCCAGGTCGTTGGCCCCACCGGAAGCGATCGTGTAAAGTCGACCCGACTCGCCGCGCAGGGTCGCCGTATTCACACTGGTAATACCCATCCGAACCTGCTGGTTGGTCACCACGTCCGGACCGAGTTGGAACATCGCTCCACCACCGGTGATGTTGAAGTCGAAGTTCGTACTTGAACCGGCGCTGACCGTGGTGGTCATCGAGAGCGTCGCGGTGTTGATCGAGAATATGTTTCCGTCACCGGTGGCGCTGATACCGTTGACCGTGGCCACGATATCCTCTCCTGCGTCCCGGGTATCGCTGAGGTTGACCTCGAAGGTACCGCTGCTGCCTTCCTCGATCACGTTGACGTCGACAAACGCGTCCGTGCCGTAGGCCGACGAGGTAAGCGTCAAGGTGTTGCCGGAATAGCTGGCGGCTACGCCGCTGGCATCGGTGACCAAATTGATGGCCGCAGCCATCTGGTTGACCGACGCCCCGGATTGGAAGGCGAAGACCTCCGTACCGTCCGCCCCGCCGACCTGAATGGTCAGGCTGTCGTTCAACAGCCCGCCGCCCGAGCCCCCCGTGTTGCCAATCTCGGTGGTATCGATCGCTAAACCATTGATATTCGCACGGGCATCATCGTCGGCCGTACTGGTGGCGACGGTGAAACTGCCGTTGGTGATGGCTTCGATCTTGGTCTTGAGAACCGAGAGCGCCGTTGCCTCGTCATCGTCGATCGTGATTACCAACGTGTTTGCGGTGGCATCGTAGACGGCCGTCGGGTTGGCGGCGCCTAGGCCCGATTGTGTCGCGACGGTGATACCCAAGGCGTTGTACTGAGCCCCTGCCACGCCGGCGGTAACCTTCAAGGTCGCCTGACCCAGTGTGGCCGTGTCGGCGTCCGTGATGGCCCAGTCGGCCTCGGTAATGGTCCGAGCCTCGAAGCCCGAGACCAAGTTGACGGCCGTAGCCACTTGGGCGGTAGTAGCCCCGCCCGAGTTGTCAATAAAGAGTGTCAACGTATTACCGCTGAACGACGCACTAGCCGCCTGGACACCTGCGGAAGCACCACCCAGATCGTTTGACTTATCAATGACCACGACGACGCCGTCGTTGGTCGTCAAGCCGGTCGACACGATCTCGAGGTCTGCACTGTTGGCAGTTGTCGTAAAATTGGTCCCGGCAGCAAAGGTCAACGTTTCGTTGGCCGCGGCCGCGGTGGTGAATCCGTCGGAATTGGTGATCGTTCCTTGTGCGGCCGCCGTGGTGATGTCGACGTCCACGGCAATATTGCCGGAAGTTCCCAGGGAGGCCTGGTCGATCCGGATATCCTCGATCGTGGCGATGGTCCCGGCCGTGCTGAGGAAGTCGAGGCTCCCGTCCAACAAGCGTCGACCTTGGAAACTCGTACTTTGAGCAATACGATTCAAGGCGGACAAGGAGGAGTCGACCTGCAACTGGTTGGCTGAGATCTGGTCGTCACTCATGGCCCCCGTATTCGCGGCCTCGGTCACCAGACCGCGAATGTCGTTCAACAGCGAACTGACCTGACCCAAGGCACTGTCGGCCGTGGCGATCATCTGGGCGGCTCGTTCACTGTTGGTAATCGCTTTGGCGGTACTGGTAATGTCGCTACGCAGCGCCTCGCTAGCAATCAAACCGGCCGGATCGTCCCGACCGTAGTTGATACGAAGACCGGTACTCAATCGGGTCAGAGCTTGTTGCAACGCTTTGTTTGATCGGGCCAACGACTTCTGAGCATTGAGCGAACTGGCATTTGTGTTAATTCGTGTCATGGCGGACACCCCTATTCGTTAAAGTTGTAGACACCCGTCCGTGTAAGGTTACGTTCCGGCTGAACCGGAGCACGAAACCCTGCGCCCGGACTAGCCATACCGCTCACCGCCCTCGTGACGCGGGTTTGTCAGGGGGCTCGCAGCAATAATTAGTTTCTTTTTGTGCGATGCACCCGAGGGTAGTCGGCGATCGGTCGACTCGAACCGCCAACCGCGCCATTTAACCGGCGCGGCAACCACCTACGATAGCACCTATCAATGTCTATCGGTGTGTTAAGATGCGAACTTTAGGAAGCCTGGGTGAAATCCAGATCTTTTCTCGCATCTTCCTATTGATCCAACTCGACACGTACGGACTGTTAGAAAAGAAAAAAGGCGCCACAAGCGCATTCTTCCGCAAAGCCCGCCGGAACAATCCGAATAACCGTTAAAGTCGCTCCAGCCAACCGCTCGAGTCACAACCCGAACCGACTAGGCCGAGCGGCCTAGACGCTGGGTATCTTGAGGGCTCAATTCGGCCGACTGGCGGTTTTCACGCCGAATGGCGTCGTAGACTTCTTGACGATGAACGGGGATTTCACCCGGGGCATTGACCCCCAAACGCACTTTGTCTCCACGAATATCAACAATCGTAACGATTACATCGTCCCCGATCACAATGCTCTCATCTCGCTGCCTCGACAGGACAAGCATCGACGGCTCCTTCCTTTATGATGTCGGCCCCGCGGCCGATTCTTACGCGATGTATTGTTTGGTAACGCTGTGTGCACTCGTTAATTCGTATTGAACCGGCCACTCTTCGCCGGCAATCACCTGACGCCCCAGGCCCACGTCCGGGTGGACCAACAAGGGCGCCCGAAGATTCAACGTCATCTTCTCGCCATGCTTTCCCACAATGGCCAGAACCTTGGCCAATCTGGCGTCCTCTAGCCCCAGGGACGCCAATTCTTCGCGGGAAACGCGAATTCGATATTCCGGCACAAAGCGTCGTGGACTAACCACTGCCAGGGCTAACGATGCCCTCTCCACGCTCTGTAACCAGGCCACGCTGTCGCGGCATCGTTCGGCCAAGAAAACCCATCGGTGACAGTCTTCCAGGCCAATCAACCCGTCGGGCACGAGCACGACACTGTCGTTCTCGAACTCGATGGGACCGAACTGCCTGGTGTCGACGACCACGATTGACTCCTAGGTAAAACAGAAAGTCTCCGAAGTACACACAAACTCTATCGGACACAATGCTTGCATTAGACCAGAGAAAATACGCATTACAGCGTATGTGGCTATTCTGGCGAGTATAGCCGTTCTGCGAAGGACATTCCTTTTCAATTGTCATGCGCGGCTATTGCAATCGAACACGCTGGGGATTCTCAAAGAAGCAAGAATGGACGGGGCGATCTGTGGGCAAGGATCGGCGACAATCGCGCCTTCGATCGGCAGCTATCGCGCTATGATCGGCCGGAATCTGGTTTCCGTCTGCTTGCCGACTTTCAATTCAACGCGGTCGAAGACCCTTGTTTTCCCGGGCGTTCGGCGTTTCTCAGACCGAGCGATCAAGTTGTTTTCTCCATCTGGCACGCCTCTTGCTATAACAACTGCCGCGCGGACGCCGTTTCGCTTGGGCGTTCGACGCAAAGCGCGGGGGGGTATTGCCAGTCGATTGGAGAATGCGATGCCATACGGACTGTATCTGTCGGCCGAAGGAGCCGAGGTCCAAAGTCTCCGCATGGACGTGATCGCCAACAATTTGGCCAACGTCGAGACAATCGGCTTCAAACGTCAATTGGCCATTTCCCAAGCACGATACGCCGAGGCCATCGAGTTGGGACTCACGTCGGCGGACACCGGCTCATTAGAGGATCTCGGCGGCGGCGTAATGATGGACGAGACGGCAACTGATTTCGCACCCGGCCCGCTCGTGCCAACCGGCAATAAGACCGATGTGGCGATCAAGGGCGAAGGTTTCTTCTTGGTGCAAAAGGGCGAAGAAGCCCACTTGACTAGGGCCGGCAACTTTTCGATCACCCCTGACGGAAATCTGGTTACGCAGCAAGGCTACAGCGTGCTTAGCCAGGACGGCAACCCGATCACCGTCGACCCCTCCGACCCAACCTGGAAAATCGCGCCCGAAGGAACCGTCGTGAGCGCCGCCGGGTCGCAGAACCTGGCGCTGGTTCAGCCGGATTCGCTGGGTGATTTGGTCCGCGTGGGTGAGAATCTGTTCCGTTGCTTGTCCGAGCCCCAGCCACTTCCGGCCAACCAACGGGGCGTGATTCCCCGACACATCGAAGGTTCCGGCGTGAAACCGACCACCGAAATGGTCGAGATGATTCACACCTCGCGAGCCTTCGAGGCCAACATCAACATGATGAAGACCGAAGACGAAATGCTCTCCGGACTAGTCAATCGAGTGTTGAGAGCGTGAAGCAGTACGCAGTAGGCAGTACGCAGTAAACTGAAAACTCATTCCTCCCTAACCCCTAACCCCTGACCCCTTCCCAAACCATGAGTGTTCAAACGCTTTATACGGCCGCCACCGGCATGTCGGCCATGGAAACCAGGCTGGACGTGACGGCCAACAACCTGGCCAACGTGGAAACGACCGCCTTCAAGCGAGGTCGGGCAAGCTTCGAGGACCTGCTCTATCGGCACGAGGTCATACCGGGGGCCCTGGATTCGGCCGGGCAGTATACGCCCACCGGAATCTCGATTGGCCTGGGGACGAAAGTTTCCAGCGTGCAGGGAGATTTCAGACAAGGCGCGTTCCACATCACGGGCAGAAATCTCGATGTGGCGATCGAAGGAGCCGGATTCTTCCAAGTGACCGATCCGGCCAGCGGCGAAATCTTTTATACACGTGCGGGCAACTTCTCCAAGAACGCCAACGGCGACCTGGTGATGGGCTCCGCCAGCATGGGCCGACTGCTCGAACCTCCGATCACGATTCCCGAGGATGCCACGGCCGTGGCCATCAGCGCCGAAGGAATCGTATCGGTCAAACAGCCCGGCACCCTAGCCTTGTCCGAGATCGGCCAGATCGATCTGGCTACGTTCATCAATCCGGAAGGGCTGTTGCGGCTGGGTGAAAACCTGTTTTCCGAAACCGACTCCTCGGGGACGCCCGTAACGGGCAATCCCGGACAACCCGGCTTCGGATACCTGCAGCAAAACGCCTTAGAGGCCTCGAACGTCAGCCCGGTCGAAGAACTCATCAGTCTGATCACCACGCAACGCGCCTTCGAGCTCAACTCGAAGGCCGTCCAGGCCGGCGACGAAATGATGCAAATCGTGACCAACCTCAAACGGTTCTAGTCGGGACAATTCCACTGAAGAAGGCTCTCGGAACGCCTCGCCCGGAACCTAACAAGGAAAAAGACCGTGTTCGCAAAACCCTCGATTCTCAATCGCTTTTCCGCCACATTCCGGGCCGTTTTGGTGATCGCGACGGTCTGGTCGATCGGCGCGGCATCGTGGGCCGGCGCGGCCGAACTTCGCTTGCGCAAGGAGTGTCAAGCCGAGGGGCCCGTGGTTACGTTCGGCGATGTGGCCGAGATCCTCAGCAACGACCCGAAACAGGTCGACGCCTTGGCCGCGATCGAGCTGTTTCCCGCTCCCGCCGCCACACGACCGCGTTACCTCCGGCTGCGGGAGATTCAAGATCTTCTGTTGCTGCGTGGAATCAACCTGACCGAACATCGCTTTTCGGGATCCAGCCAGGTCACCATTCACGGCGGCACTCAACCCGTGGCCGAACCCAAGAAAATGCGACCGCTCTCGGCCTCGAACATCGCCCGGGCTAATCGCCGGGTGCGCGAGCCGATTTTGAAATACCTCGACGAACACGTCTCCGACGAGCAGCCCTGGATGGTCGATTTCAAATTGGAAAAGTCTCGCGTTCGCCTGCTGGCCGGCGGCACGCACCCGATCGTGGTCACCGGCGGAGCAGCGCCCTGGACCGGGCGCCAGCAGTTTACCGTGACTGTCGATACGCCGGACGAGCCGATCCTGTTTTCGCTCGAGGCCGAAGTCACACTTCCTCCGGCAGTCGTCGTAGCGGTCCGATCGTTGCGATCCGGGGCCCTGATTCTGCCTTCCGACGTCCGGCTGCAACGCAAGGATTCAACGGACGACGAGGAGTCGGGCTTCCGTTCGATCGACGAAGTCGTGGGCAAGGAAACAACACGGAGCGTGGGTAAGGGACGGGCCCTGTTGCAGACAATGGTCCGATCCCCGTTGCTGGTCCGGCGGGGTGACGTGGTGACCGTTTGTGCTCGGGCCTCCGGCATTTGTGTTCGCACAACAGCCCGGGCTCGCGACGCGGGAAGCCTCGGCGACCTGATCGCCGTCGAGTCGCTGCTGAACCGCGAGACGTACCTGGCCCAAGTCAGCAACACGCGCGAGGTGGAGGTGATGGCCCGAGCTGTGAAGGCCAACAGTCCCGCCATCGCACGAGAAAAGCCACGCGCGATCCGGAAAGACCCCAGGGGCGCGACCTCCCGGCGGCGCGAGCAAGGCCCCATCCTACTTCAGGGTATGCAGACCGACGTTTCCATGCACACGGTCGACGATTCCGTCGTCTTGAATAAAAGGATGCAAAGGAACTAAACATGAGTACTCGATTACTCAACACGATTCGCATGGCCGCATGGTCGACCTTGGCCCTCGTGGCGCTGGCCGCGACGGACGTGAAGGCCCAGACTTCAAGCCTCTTCGGCGCGTCCGAAGAACGGGGCCCGATCACGCTGAAGACCCATTCCATGATCTATGAACTTCCGCCGGAACGAAAGCAATTCAAGGAGAACGACATCATCATAGTCCTCGTCAGCGAGCAATCGAGCGTCTCCAGCGAAGGCGAGATGGACCGCAAGAAAAAGGCCAAAGCCGAGCTCGTGCTCAAGGATTGGATCCTGCTGAATGGACTCAAAGCGATTCCCGATCCGCAGAGTGCGGGTGACCCAAAGATCAGCGGCAAACTGGACAACAAACTGCGTTCGGAGGCCGGCCTGGAATTGCAGGAGTCGATCAAATTCAAGATCGCTTGCCGGATCGAAAGCATTCTCCCCAACGGGAACCTGCTTCTTGAAGGCTACCAGACCATCCGCGTTAACGAAGAACAATGGGACTGTTGGCTCATCGGCGAAGCCGCTCCCGACGCTGTGCTGCCGAACAACACGTTGTTGAGCGAAAACTTGGTCAACAAACGCGTCGTCAAGCGGGAATCGGGACACGTGCGCGACGGCTATCGCCGCGGATGGTTCCTGCGATGGCTCGACAAATGGCAACCGTTTTAGGAGGGGTTAGGGGCAAGCTTGCTGGTGACTGGATAGCTCGGAAGTGTAAAGGGAAATTAACCATGCGATTGAAGATCTTCGCCGCCGTCGTTTCGATTCTTTCGGTGGCTGCAATCACAAGCAGTGCTTTCGCCCAAACGACGATCAACGACATTTGTCACGTCAAAGGGCAAGAGGAAAACACGCTGCAAGGAACGGGAATCGTCGTGGGACTCAGCGGCACCGGCGACGGGACCTTCTCGCCCACTTTGCGTGCCTTGGCCAAGACGATGACCGCCATGCGCGTGCCGTTGGGTCAACAAGGGGTAGCCGACTTGAAGAACGCGAAGAACGTCGCTTTGGTCTCCGTCACCGCCACCGTTCCCGCCACGGGAGTCCGTGAAGGGGATAAGCTGAATTGCCAAATCGCCTCGCTCGGAACGGCCAAGGACCTCAGCGGCGGCCGACTGCTTCTGACGCCCATGATTGGACCCGATCTTGGGACCGCCCAAACCAGCCCCCGCGTCTACGCCTTCGCTCAAGGCGCCGTCTCGCTGGACAGCCCGAACATGACCACCACCGGGAAGATCCATGACGGCTGCCGAATGGAAGAGAATCTCACCAACGCCTTCATCAAGGACGGCAAAATCACGCTGGTACTGAAAAACAACCAAAGTAGCTTCGGACTCGCCAATTACGTGGCCGAACAGATCAACGGCAACGACAATCCGCTGAGCTTCGAAAGTCGCGGCAAACGGCTGGCCCTGGCCGTGGATTCCAAGAACATCGTCGTCACCGTTCTGGACCAGTATCTCAGGGAAGATCCCGTACTGTTTGTCTCGCAAATCCTCAACTTGCCGCTACGTGAAATGAGAACCGAGGCCCGCGTGGTCATCAACGAACGGGCCGGCAAGATCGTCATCGGCGGCAACGTAACTATCGGGGCCGGCGTAGTGAGGAGCAAGAACGTGATTGTCGAAACGGGCGACGGCACCGAGCAGTTCATGGGCATCAACTCCGAGGATCCCGACTCGCCGAAGCTCAAAGCCCTGGTCGAGGCCCTCAACGCCGTCCACGTACCGACCGAAGACATGATCGACATCATCAAGCTCCTCGATCGCTCCGGCGCACTTCACGGACACCTGATCATCCAATAGGAACCGAACCATGAACGTCAGCTCAACGACCGGCGCCGCTATGGATCTCGCCCAGTTCCATACGACAACGTTCCACGCGACAACGCCGACACCCCCTTCGTCGAACAAGGCAGACGATACCAAACTACAAGATGCGTTTAATCAGTTCGTCGGCGAGACGTTGTTCGGGCAAGCGTTGAAGTCCATGCGAAAGACGGTCGGCAAGCCGGCCTATTTCCACGGCGGACAGGCCGAAGAGATCTTCCAACAACAACTAGACCAACTCCTGGGTGAAAAGATGGCCAAGGCCAGTGGCCATTCGTTCGGTCAGTCGATGTTCGAGCTGTTTCAACTCGGGCGCCGCTGATTCGAGATAACTACAACCGGCCGCTTGCGGCTTCGCAAGACATACTCTGCATATCCGAACTTGTTCTCCTGATGCAAAAAGGCAAGTCGATGAAAAACGCGTGGGAAACGGAATTGGCGGAATTCCTCGATGACTTGTTGGCCGTTCAAGACCAACTGTTGGAGATTCTGTCGAAGAAACGTGAGATGCTCAGAACCAATGACACCGAGGGTCTGAAGGCCTTGGCCCCCCAGGAAGGAGAGCTGGTCGGATCGCTCGAAGAGTCGGTCCGCCGGCGGGAACGATTGCTCGCCGAGGCCAAGGAAGAAGGCCTACCGGCAGACAGCATTCAGGCCTTGACCGGATCGCTGGCAAAACAACCGCGGGAATCGCTGGGCGAACAGGTCCGATTGGCCCGATCCCGCGCCCGACTGCTGGAGCACCATAGCTTAACCAATTGGGTGGTTATCCAGCGATCATTGATACATCTTTCCCAACTGTTAGAGATTATCGCGACCGGCGGGCGTTTGCAGCCGACATATGGTAAGGGAGAACCGGTCAACGCGAGTGGCGCCCTCGTAGACCGGGCAGCCTAGCGAGTTAAGGAAGACTCGTAAACCTGGGCAGAATACGTCATGTCTCTTTTCGGTTCCATATCGTTGGCGGCCAACTCCCTGCGGGCGAACGAGATCGCGTTGCAGGTTGTCGGCCAAAACATCGCCAACGCGAATACGCCTGGCTATATTCGCGAACAGGTTATTTTCGCACCTGCTCCCACCCAACGGATGGGCCGCCTGTTGATAGGCACGGGAGTCCAGGTCGACGCCATCGTTCAGAGAATCGACCAGTTTCTCGAAGGGCGCCTTCGCAACGCCACCAGCGACCGTGTGGACGCGGAAACGCAGGAAAGCGCGTTCGCCCAACTGGAAGGCGTTCTCGGAGAGCTCAGCGATTCCGACCTCAGTACGGCTTTATCCAGTTTCTTCAACAGCATTTCAGAGGTCCTCAACCAACCGGAAAGCATGTCCATCCGCAATCTGGCCGTGCTGCAAGGGGCCACGCTGGCCTACGAGATCAATCGCCTTTCGGGGCGGGTCAGCGAGATCCGCTCCGACATCAACGAGCGCATCATCGATATGGCCGGCAACATCAACCGGCTGGTCAGCGAGATTCAGACCTTGAATATCCAAATTGCAACGTACGAAGGCGGAGACGTTTCGGCCAGTGACGCGGTCGGTTTGCGCGATCAACGCCTGCAAGCCCTTGAGAACTTGTCCAAGCTGATCGATATTCGAGTAGAAGAGCAGGAAAGCGGCGGAGTGGTGGTCTATGCGGGCAGCAGTTTTCTGGTCTTCGAAGGCGTTGCGCGCGAGGTGGAGGTTGTCTTGGACAGCGACCGGGGATTGACGATCGCCGACATCCACCTCAAGGAGACCGATGCCCCGCTGAACCCCGCCGCCGGAGAATTGGCCGGATTGCTCACTGCGCGCGACGAAATCATGGGGGATTTCCTCGATCAGCTCAACGACTTCACCCAAACGTTCATCTTCGAGTTCAACAAGATCTATTCCCGCGGGCAGGGACTCAACGGGTTCTCGCAATTGATCAGCGAATTCACCGTCGACGGATCCAATTTGGCCCTGAACAACGCCGGCCTGACATTTACTCCCACCAGCGGCACGTTCGAGGTCCTGGTGCGCGACGAGCAGACCGGGCAAGTACAAACCTACGACATTACGATCGATCTCAACGGCATCGCTCCAGAGAGCACCTTGGCTAGCCTGGTGGCCGACTTGAATGCCATCAGCGGCATCTCGTCGACTGCGCTGCCCTCCGGTGAATTGAGCATTACCAGCGATTCGACGAACATCGAGTTCTCTTTTGGCAACGATACCAGCGGGGTGCTGGCGGCACTAGGCTTGAACACGTTTTTCACCGGTTCCTCGGCAGCCAACGTGGGCGTCAGCACCGAGCTGCGCAACGACCCGGGAAAGTTCGCCGCCAGCCTGGGCGGGATTGCAGCCGACACGGACAACGCCGTCAATTTGGCTGCCTTTCTCGACATGGCGATCCCCTCACAAAACAACGCTTCCTTGGCCGTACTGTACGACCGCATGGTCGGCCGCATGACCCAGTCAGCGGCCATTACCCGGGCGGTGGCCTCGGGATCCCGAGTATTCGAAGACACCTTACGCGGCCAAAAGATGGCCATCAGCGGCGTCAGTTTGGACGAGGAAGCCGTCAAGATGATGGCCTACCAACGTTCCTTTCAGGCGTCCGCACGATACATCGGAGTTCTGAGCGAATTGTTTGGCATCCTAGTTGCCCTTTAGCCCAATCGCCATTTAACTCGGCACTCGACCCAAACTCCTTAACCCTTCCCGTCAAAAATGCCATCCATCGTAGGAATTCCCACCACACGGATCAGCGATCTGTTCGTTCGTCAGCGGATCATGAACCAGATCCAACTGAGTCAGTTGGATCTTTTCTCGCTGGAAATGAAGTTGGCGACCGGCCAACGAATTCACGCTCCCAGCGAAGACGCACCCGCCGCCTTGCGAATCATCGGTCTGCAACGGCTGCTGGAACGCAAAGAACAGATCAAGGCCAACCTCCAAACCAACCAAGGCTATTTGACGGCGACCGACTCGGCACTCTCCACGGTATCCGGCGGTTTGGCCGACATCCGCGGGACGGCCTTGACCGTGCTGGGAACCATCGCCACCGACGTGCAACGCAATGCGGCCGCTCAGCAAATCAATCAGACCATTCTTCGCCTGATGGACGTCGGCAATCAGAAGTTTCGCGGACGCCACCTGTTTGCCGGAGCCGATACTGCGACCCGCCCTTTTCTCTACGAAACGAAGAGCATCGAATACCTGGGGAACGAAAGGCGGATTGCAAGTTATTCCGACATCGACCAATTGTTTGATTCCAACTTGCACGGCAGCGAAGTTTTCGGGGCCATTTCCGATCCCGTGCTGGGACTCGCGAACCTGGATCCTACACTGACCTGGAATACGAGGCTTTCCGACCTTCGTGCCGGGCTGGGAATCTCCAAGGGCAGTATCTCCATTTCCGATGGAATCAACAGCACGACGCTCGACCTGAGCAATGCCGCAACCATCGGCGACGTGGCTGCGAGGATCCGCAACAATCCCCCGGCCGGTAGAACCATTGATGTGGAAATCACCGCCACCGGACTGAAAATCATACTCTCCGATGCGGCGGTCGGCGACTCGCTGACGATTACCGAGGTCGGCGGCGGCACCGTGGCCGATGAATTGGGGATCCTCACCACAACACCTGCCGGCCCCGAGATCATCGGAACCGATCTCGACCCCGTACTCCGACGCACCACACGGCTGGCCGACCTACTGGGGACCAAAGCCTATACGGTGGTTCGATCATCCAAGAAGGACGCCGACGTGATCTTCTCCGCCCGGCAGAACGGTACCACGCTCAACGGGGTCACGGTCGTCTACCAGAACACGGGCTCCGAAGCCGTTAACTACGCGGCGGGTGTGTTGACCTTCGACATCAACGAGGGAAGTACCACGGCCCAGGATATCATCGATCTGCTCGATGCCAGCGCGTGGGGAGGCGCCGGTGGCCTGTTTACCGCCGAAGTGGATCCCTCCGACATCCAGTTCGACAACGCCTCGGGCCGCGTCTATGCCACTACTTCGCTCGGAATGGACGGCGGAAGCGGAACTACGCTCGATCTCACCTCGGGACTCCAGATCGTCAACGGAGGGAACACGCACACCATCGATTTCACCAACGCCGAAACCGTCGATGATCTTCTAAACATTCTGAACATGGCCGACGCGGGGCTGTTGGCAGAGATCAACGACCTTGCGACCGGTATCGACATCCGTTCTCGTCTGAGCGGCGAAGACTTCATGATCGGCGAAAACGGCGGCAACACTGCGTCGCAATTGGGAGTGCGCACTTTCACTGACAACACTCGGCTGGAAGATCTCAACTATGGTTTCGGCGTGTCGATCGCCGACGGCGTGACCGACTTCACCATCACGCGATCCGATGGCGTCACCTTGGACATCGATTTGACCGGGTTGCAGACGATCGGCGAAGTGCTCAACGCGATCAACACACACCCGAACAACGCAGCGGGGGCCGCATACGTCGATGCGCAACTGGCCGCCACCGGCAACGGGATCGAGCTGGTCGATGTCGCGCCCGGGGTCGGAACGCTGACCATCGACAAGGCCACCGTCAGCACGGCCGCCATCGAACTGGGTCTGATCCCCGCGGGGCAAGACACGAATACGGCCGTCACCGCCGCCGGAACTCAAACACTTACCGGCACCGACAACAACCCCCTGGAAACCGAAGGCGTCTTCAATGCCCTGATCCGACTCCACTCGGCGCTACTCGACAACGACACCCTCCAAGCGCAACGGGCGATCAACCTGCTGGACGACGCCATGCTCGACATCAGCTTCTCGCGAGCCGAATTGGGCGCTCGCCAACAAGGGTTGGACCTCATGCAGGAACGCATCGAAGATGAGGACGTCTTGCTGCGGATCACCCTCTCGGAAGACTTCGACGCCGATCTGGTCGAAGTCATCTCCGAGTTCACAGGTCGCCAAATCGCCCTGGAGGCCGCCTTGCGAACCTCCGGCTCCATCCTGAAGATGAGCTTGCTGAACTACATCTGAGCTGCGATTGACCGGTCACTCCTCAGACGCCGGTTGCGGCGAACAGGTGGCCAAGACGTGGCGGTCGAGATACTTGCCGGCCACCCGAACGACGTCTTCCAGAGTGACCGCTTCGAGCCGTTCGTCGAACGACTTGTCGTAGTTGTACCCCAACCCATACAGATCGTCCAGCGCGGCCTGCCCCGCCTGAGACGAAATGGTCGTGTTCTCCTGAGCGTGAAACGCCCCAATCATTTGCACGGCCGTGCGAAACTCCTCTTCGGTAATCTGTCCCTCTTTCGCCTTGGCAATGTTGCGCCGAATCCGCTCGACCACTTCGTCCACCTTCTCCGGCCGCGTTTGGGCCAGGATGCCGAAGTAACCGGGCGCCGGGCCCGTGATCTGCATGGCGTGGACGAAGTAGACCAGGCCCTCGCCTCGCAACTCGTTGTGCAGCCAACCGCCCGGGTAGCCATAGCCCGAGAGTATCGCGTCGAGCACCATCAACGCCGCATAATCCTTCGCATCGCGGATACTCGTGCCCGAGTAACCCAGCATAATCATACCGGTCGGCTTACCCGTCTGCTTGTGGCGAACGATGTTTTCCGTAATGGCATTAGGGCGGTCCAACGCGATCGGCTGAAAGTCGGGATCCGCTTTCAGGTCTCCGAACTGCTGGGCGACGATCTTCAGTGCCTCGTCGGGATCAATGTCGCCAAAGATGGTAACGATCATGTTGTTGGGCACGAAATACTTCGCGTGGTACGCCCGCAAGTCGTCGATCACCAGCCGCTCGACCGTCTCCTTCTTACCTCCCTGCAACACGTGATAAGGTGAATCGGACGGCAAGGCGTCGTAAAACAGTTCGAGGATCTCGGTGTGCGGATTGTCGCCACGTCGAGCAATGGCGCCCAAGGCCAGTGTCTTGACCTTCTCGAACTGGTCCTCGGGGAATGTCGGGCGATTGAAGCACTCGGCGAACAGGGCGACCGCCTCCGCGAAGTCTTCCTTCAACACGGTCGCCCTGCCATAGACCGTATTGCGGCCTGCCGACATACCCATCTTTCCGCCGATCGAGTCGAAGTATTCGGCAATTTGCTCTGCCGAGGCCCGAGTCGTCCCCTTATCGAGCATCGCGCCGACCAAGGCCGAGCGTCCGGCCGTCGCTGGGCTGTCGACCAGACTTCCGGCCAACACATAAGCCTGCATGTTGACCATCGGCAAGTGCGTGTGCCGCTTGACCAACACGCGAATCCCGTTGGGTAACCGAACGGCCCGAATCTCGTCGGCGGCACCCGCCGCGTCGTCCGTGTCATGTTTCGGCGAGCCACCCGGCGGGGCCACGATCACGCGATTCAAGCGCCCGGGCGTAAAGTACCTTGCGGCCACTTCCTGGATCTGCTCGGCCGTGACCAGTTGGATGCCTCGCACGTACTGCTTGTCGAACAACGGATCGCCGGTGGTGCGGAAGTTTCGACCCAAGCTCTCGGCCGCCGCCTGGACCGTTTGTTGCCCGAAAACCAACTCGGCCGCCTTCTGCTTCTTCGCCTTGGCCAATTCGGTCGGCGAAACCAGTTCGTCGCGCAGCCGATACACCTCGCGCAGGATCTCGGCGTTGGCCTCTTCCCACTTCTGAGGCTGAGTACTTGCCATCACGGCAAAGAACCCCCGGACGTAGTCGGGCGTCGAGCTGGCCGAGCTGACCGAGAGAACCAATTGCCGATCGTATTTCAATCTCCGTACTAACCGCGAACTGTCCCCCTCGGACAAGATATAGGCCGCCAGATCCAGGGCATATAAGTCCGGGTGCGAAAGCTTCACCGTCGGCCAGGCCAGTACCAAGTCGTAGGTGCTGCCGTCCATCTCGCGAACCGCCTCGCGCGGCGAAAGCTGCTCGGGCTCCGGCGGCATCGTGACCAGCGTCTCCCGACCGCGCGGCGTATCGGCCCAATGCAGGGCTGCCGCGTCGAGCACCTCTTGCGTGTCGATGTCACCCACCACGACCAGGATCTGGTTGTTGGGGACATAGCGGCTGCGGTAGAAATCGATGATCGTTTCGTTGGTCGTTCGGTCCAGGACGTCACGGTAGCCGATGATCGGATGGCGAACGGGATGGACCGTATAGAGTGTCTGCTGCATCAACTTCCATTGCACGCGGCGCCGGCTCACCTCGCCGTCGGACATCTCCTGCTTGACGACCTTCAACTCCCGCTCGAACTCCGCCGGCTCGAACTTCACGTGCTGCATGGCGTCGGCCATCAGTTCCAGCACGGTCATGGTCTGCTTGGCCGGGCAATCGATGTAGTAGGCCGTCACGTTGGTCGACGTATAGGCGTTGGTCACGCCGCCGAACGTGTCGATCAGCTTTTCAATCTCCTTCTCGGTCCGGTTCGTCGTGGTCCCGCCGGAGACGACGTGTTCCAGGACATGGCTCAGCCCGGCCCCTAAGTACTGGCCCTCCAGTGCGCTGCCCGTGTTCCGCACGTAACACCGCACCGTAGCCACCGGGGCCACGTGATTCTCCTGCACGATGACCGTCAGCCCGTTGGACAGCGTGGCCAAGGTCACATGGTCCGCCAGCCGTCGAACGTTCGTGTATTGCCTCGGCGCCGCCACGGCAGATGCCGTCAGACACAAGAACACTAAAACCAACCGGGCACCCATCTTCATCGCCATTGATCAATCCTTTCACAATGCGGGAGTCACACTACAACGGACCCATTGTGCCATATTGGTCCAAACTCAGGTAGCCCATTTTTCTAGGGCGCTAAACTGGTCGCTGAAGCGACCAGCCCGTAGAATCCCACCGCAAAGGGGCTGGTCGCTTCAGCGACCAGTACACCGCCCGAGCGACATCAACGCAAACGCGGTCCCATACTGCTGGTGGTAATCGTAGAGCGGATAGTCCCACCAACTCCCGTCCTTCTCCTGCAACGGCATCAGCACCTGGGCCAATTGATCCTGGTGCGGACCGCGCTGGGCGACCGGCAATTGATCGATGC
>SDBV01002186.1_pt1 | contig 29266 bp, 18 predicted proteins | sample 2277081 | NCBI WGS metagenome assembly SDBV01 (sample SAMN10402039, study PRJNA504765) | marine sediment metagenome | isolation source: marine sediment core GS10_PC15, 223 cmbsf | place: Arctic Ocean: Southern Knipovich Ridge | collected 2010
CAACAATCCTCTCGGAGCCCCGCTGATCCGTCGCCGGCGGATCGTCCGGATCAGGATCTCCCGCATCCACCGCCGGACTATCGCCCAACAAAGGCATGGTCCAAGTCGCCCCCCCATAATCCCCCAGCGGTCCCAAGCGAGGATCCAGCGGCTCCTGGGGCGTGCCGACAAGCGTATTCGGCGGCGGGTCCGCGCGGCCGGTCCAGATGCCGATCAGGTTGTAGTGGCTGCCATCGGCCAAGGCTCCGTCAAGATCGGGGTCTGCGGGCGCCGCGTTCCCCGCCACGATCGAATTGGCGACGATCAAGGTGCCGGATCGGTTGTCAATCCCGCCGCCATTGGAGCCGGCCGAGTTGGCCGCGACGGTGGAATTGGCGACGGCCATCGTGCCTTGGGACAAGCTGATCCCGCCGCCGGAGTATCCGGCGGAGTTCCCCGCAATGGTCGAATCGATGACCGTCCACGAGCCCCCTCAGGCCCAGACGCCGCCGCCGTAGTCGGCCCGGTTTCCCGTGATGGTCACATTGGTGAACACCCCCCCGTAGGCACGGATCCCGCCGCCTTTGACGGCCGAATTGCCGGTAACGGCCGAATTGGTGATCGTCAACTCGCGGGACCGGGTGAACACCCCGCCACCCTCACCCCCCGCCGTGTTATTGGCGATAGTGGAATCAGCGATCGTAAGCGTTCCGTCCGATTGGTAGATCCCGCCACCTCGACTTTGGGCCGAGTTCTCGGCGATGGTCGAATTGATGACGGTGAGCGATCCGTACGAATGGTACATGCCACCGCCCCATTCTCCGGCCGCGTTTTCGGCGATGGTCGAACTGTCGACCGTCACGGCAGCCTCGACGGCGTATACGCCGGCACCGCGAGAAGCCGAGTTTCCGGCAATAGTGGAACGATTGATCGCCAGCGTTCCACCGCCGACGGAGGCCGAGTTTCCGGCGATGGTGGAACGATTGACCGTCAACGCGCCGTGGGTGTAGATCCCCCCGCCGGCCCCGCGCCCCACGCCGTTGTCTTCGATATTGGAATCGCTGACGGTCAGTTCTCCAATGTTCTGGATCCCGCCGGCGTACCTCTGGGCCAGATTTCCCGTGACGCTCGAATCGGCCAGCTCAAGTGTGCCGTAGTTGTTGATCCCTCCACCTGCAAACTCGTTGCCGCCGGTAATGTCCACCCCGCCGATGGCGGCCCGAACGCCCGGACGGATCTCGAAGACGCTGCCGGCTCCCTGTGCGTCGAAGGTCAACCGCTGGGTAGGTGGCCCTTCGATGGCCAGATCGCCATGGATCCTAAGCGGCCGGGCGTCCCGAAGTAGAGTCCCCCAGACGTCCGGAGCAAACTCGATGCGGTCCTGCCCGGCAAACGATCCGGCCGGGGCATCGCCGACCGCTTGGTTTGAGTCGGCCGCCCGAAAGGCCTCGCCAAACGTGACGATGCCGTCGTCGGCGATCGAATCGTCGAGGGTCTCTACCAGGTAGCTCACCGCCTCGGTCGGCTCGGTGGCCCCCTCCACGGCTCCGAGATCGACCGTGCCGTCCTGGATGCGGGGATTGCCGTAGAGATCGGTCGCCAGCGGGAGACCTTCGGGGTCGACTGCCAGGGCGTTGTTTCCGGCGCCCAAGGCGGGGCTTTCGGGCAACAGTCGGTACCCCCAGGACCCGCCGCCCAGGTCGGTCCAATGGCTCAGCCCCGGGTCCAAGGGCGCTTCGCGAGTCCCGCTCAGATTATGCTCCCCCGGCAGGGCCGAATCGTCGCTCCAAACGCCGATCAGGTTCCAGTCGCTCCCATCGGCTAGGCTTCCTTCCATATCGGGGTGCGTGGACGCCGCATTCCGGGCGAGGATTGAGTTTGTCAGCGTCACCGAGCCGAACCAGTTGTAGATCCCGCCGCCTGGGGAGGCACCATTCGTGGAGTTTCCTACGATGGTCGAATTGGTGACCGTCAGCGTGCCCCAACTGTTAGTGATCCCACCGCCCCTGTAGTCGGCCGAGTTTCCCGCCACGGTCGAATTGGCCAGTGCCAGCGTGCCACGGTTGTAGATCCCGCCGCTCCCAGACGCCGAGTTTCCCGCCACGGTCGAATTCACAAGTGCCAATGTGCCAAAGTTGTGAACCCCTCCGCCTCCACCGGCGTAGCCTCTGGTAATCGTCATCCCACTCAGGGCAACCTTCGCGCGCGTGCGGATTTCAAAAATGCGACTGGCGTCTTGCGCGTCGAAGGTCAACTCGCCGGCGCCCGGCCCTTCGATGGCCAGATCGCCGTAGACCGTCAGAGCCCGGCCGCCCAGAAGGAAACTTCCGGAGATGCCCGGGGCAAACTCGATCCGATCCTGGTGGGCGAACGAGCCCGGCGGCGCGTCGCCGACGCCTTGGTCCGTGTTGGCCGCCTGGAAGGCCTCCCGAAAGGTGAGGATGCCATCCTGGGCGATGGAGTCGTCGAGGCTTTCCACGACGCAGGTCACCGCGGGGCCAGGCTCGGTGGCCCCTTCTACCGCTCCGATGCCCACCGTGTCGCCCAGAATTCGGGGATTGCCGTAAACATCGGTTGCCAACGGGAGACCTTCGGGGTCGACTGCCAGGGCATTGCTGCCGGCGTCCAGCGCGGGGCTGTCGGGCAACAGCAGGCAGCCCCAGATCCCGCCTCCCATGTCGGTCCAGTGGCTCAATCGCGGATCCAACCGTGCTTCGGGAGTTCCGCTTAGATTGTGTTGCCCCGGCAGGGTGGAATCGTCACTCCAAACGCCGATCAAATTGTAGTCGCTCCCCTCGGCCAAGGGCCCAAAAACATCGGTATCGACGGCGGCCGTATTCTCAGCAACGATCGAATTCATCAGCGTCGCAATACCGGAGTCCTCGTAGATCCCGCTGTAGATCCCGCCCCCTTCGCCGGCCATGTTTCCCGCTATGGTCGAGTTGGTGGCGGCCAGCACACCGGCGTACGTGTGGATTCCGCCACCGTATTTGCCGGCCGAGTTCTCCGCGATGACCGAGTTGGTGACGGTCAACGTGCCGAGCCAGTTGCGGATCCCGCCGCCGTCCCATTGGACCGAGTTTTCTGCGATCACCGAATTGGTGACTGAGACGGTGCCACCATCGACGTAGATCCCGCCGCCGTCACCGGCATAGTTTCCGAAGATTCTCGAGTTCGTAACTGTCGTCGTACCTTTGCCGCAGTATATCCCACCACCGTAGCTGTAGGTGGTCAGCAAGTTTCCCGTGATCGTCAAATCGATGACCGCCAAGGTGCCGGAGTTGTGAACGCCGCCGCCGCCGAACGACTGAATCCTCAGCCCGCGGATTTCATTGCCGTCGCTGCCGGCCGCCACCACAAGTCCGGCCGTGTATCGCCCTGCTAGAGAGCCGTCGAGAACCATCACTGGCTCGTCTCCGGGGACGGAGCCGGTGGCCGTCGCGCCGTCGATCAACAGGCCGCCGGTGGGATCGTTCAGCGCGGGCAACTCCGACTGCACCTGGATCGTTCCGGCTACGGCGAACTCGATCGTGTCGTCGCCCGGGTTGGCGTTGGCCGCGTCGATCGCCCAGCGTAGTGAGCCGTCGCCGGTGTCGTTGAGGTTCTCGACCGTAAAGACGGACAGCAGACGCCGGTCTTCCAGACGCTCTAAACGGAGCCGGCGCTAGCGGCCCCAGAGCCATCGGGCGCGGGCGGTTGGTTCTGCGCTGTGAGACGGACGCAACGTATTGCGGCCGGTACCTCGGTCGATCATCGGGGTGCCCTCCAGATGATTAAGCATCATGGCCCACGAGACAGGTCAGCCCGTATTGTACCTGGGTTCTCGACGGGTGTCAAAAATCGGTCGGCCACGGTGCCGCTTGCGGGGCCTACCTGCCCGTGGAAAGGGACGTAGGGGTGGCTGGTGGCTGAGCTGGCGAAGCCCCAGTAGCGTAGGCTGGGTCGAGCGGCGGGTGACTGGAAATCTCTGTCGATGGTAGGCGATTGGCCCTATTCTATTGCGGTTTGAACTTCGAGAAGCCGAGCGAGGCCCACCTTCCCCTTAATGCCGAGGGCTCCTCGGCAGAAAATGTGGGTCGATTTCGTGGCGTGGCAGCATAACCCTCGACATAGCAAGCCTTTACGTGCCAGGTGGCGTGTCGTCTCTTGAGGTAGAGAAACCATGCCGAGAAAGGTGGGCCTCGCTCGACGAAATGCGCTGCTGACGTTCTCGGCGGCACAAGGCTGTCCGTCTATTCCCAGTCTTCCTATCAGCCCCGCTCGACCCAGCCTACAATCAATCTGCAAAGCGCGATTTGCACTCTGAGGATAGCCCCAGCCACCCGGTCGCCGTCGGAGACGCCTCCCACAGGGAAGTGTTACATCGCGGCGACGGCCTCGCCTTGTTCCCTATCGGGGTCCGCCGGGCCGATTCGATTCTGCTCTTCGCTTTTCGGGGGCCATGGCGATAATGAAGGCCACAGCGAGCACGGAAGCCGCCGCCGATGCCGAGGGAACCTGCCTTGCCTGAACAGACAACCCAGACTCTCCAAACGCCCGACGCTGACGAGCTGCGCGGTACGCTTCGCTCGCGGAGCTTCCTGGGGCTGCTGATCACGCAGTTTCTTGGGGCGATCAACGACAATATGTTCCGCTGGCTGGTGGTGCCCATCGGCAAGACGCTGGCCGAGGGGCACGAGGCCCTGGCGCTGTCGGCCGGGTTGGCCTGCTTCGTGTTGCCCTACCTCCTGCTGGCCGCCCCGGCCGGGTATCTGGCCGATCGGTTCAGCAAGCGGCAGGTGATCGTCGGCTGCAAGGTGGCCGAGGTGGTGGTCATGGCCCTGGGCATCGCGGCGATCTGCAGCGGCGGCGAGGTACGTCTTTACCTGATGTTTGCCGCCGTGGCGTTGATGGGCTCGCAAAGCGCGTTGTTCGGACCGTCGAAGTTCGGCAGTATTCCCGAGATCGTCCGCGAAGACCGGATCTCGGCCGCCAACGGGCTGATCGGCATGACCACCGTGCTGGCGATTGTGATCGGCAGCATCGCCGGCGGGCTGCTCTACACCGTCACCACCTTGACCGACGCCGGCGGCAACCCGATCGATCCGTTCGGCGCCGGTCAACATACGTCGTGGATCGCCGGCGCGGCGTTGATCGGCGTGGCCGTGGCCGGGCTGCTGGGGAGTCTGCTGATCGGTCCGTTGCGTCCGGCCAATCCGACGCGGACGTTTCCTTACAACGCCCCGCGGCAGACCGTCCGCGATCTGGCCGCGCTGGGGTCGAGCCGGCCGCTGTTGCGGGCGGCGCTGGGATGTGCCGTGTTCTGGGGCCTGGGGGCCATGGCCCAGATGAGCGTCGACGTGCTGGTCAGCGACGAGTTGATCACCTCCGGCGGCGAACCGCGCGTACACGTGGGAATCCTGCTGGGGTTTTTGGCCATGGGCGTGGGCGTGGGCAGCGTGCTGGCCGGCGTCTGGTCGGCCGGCAAGGTGGAGCTGGGAATCGTTTCCTTGGGCGCCTTCGGGATTGCGCTGAGCTCGATCATGCTGTTCCCCGTTCAGGCCACCAACGGCACGTGGCAGTCGGTGCCCTATTTCTGGACCTGCCTATGGTTGTTGATGCTGGGCACCAGCGCCGGCCTGTACGACATTCCCATCCAGGCGTTCTTGCAGCACCGCAGCCCGGCCAAGACGCGGGGATCGATCCTGGCGGCCAGCAATTTCCTCACCTTCTCCGCCATGCTGCTGGCGGCCGGGCTGTTTTGGTTGTTCAATGACCTGCTGAAGCGTACGCCCCAGCAGATCTTCCTGATCCTGGGCATAGCCACGATTCCGGTGTTTCTGTACGTTGTCTGGCTGTTGCCCAGTGCGTCGGTCCGCTGCTTCGTTTGGCTGCTGAGCCACACGATCTACCGGGTTCGGGTCGTGGGGCGCGAAGAGAATCTACCCCAAAAGGGCGGGGCCCTGTTGGTGGCCAACCACGTTAGCTGGATCGACGGCGTGCTGCTGATCCTCCATTCGCCACGGCCGATCCGCATGGTGATCTTCGCCGAGTATATCCAGAAGTGGTGGTGGCTGCGGGTACTGACCAAAGACGCGGGAGCGATCCCGATCATGCCGGGTAAGCGGTCGGTGGTGGAGTCGATCCGCACCGCCCGGCAGGCCGTGCGCGACGGCGAGCTGGTCTGCATCTTTCCGGAAGGCAGCATTACGCGTACCGGCGAGATGGACGAGTTTCGGCCCGGGTTCCTCTCGATCCTGAAAAGAACCGGGGCCCCGGTGATTCCGATCTACCTGGGCGGGCTCTGGGGGAGTATCTTTAGCTACGAGCGAGGCAAGCTGTTCTGGAAATGGCCCCGGCAGTGGCCTTACCGGGTGTCGATCACCTTCGGCCGGCCGATGATCGAGCCGAAAGACACCGAGGAGGTCCGCCGGGTGGTGGCCAGTTTGGAGGAAGCGTGATGGACGAAATGGTCCCGCCACGAAAATTCCTGCGGATGTGCCGCGACAACCTGCGGCGGACGAAGATTGCCGACTCCAGCGGGGTCGAGCTGACCGGCGGCCAGTTGCTGATGCGGACGCTGATCCTGCGACGGATTCTGCGCCGGGAGGTGCTTGGCGACGACGAGAGGCACGTCGGGCTGCTGCTGCCGCCGTCGGTTCCGGCGGTGGTGACCAACGCGGCGATCTCGATCGATCGACGCATCGCCGTGAACCTCAACTACACCGTTTCTTCCGACGTGATGAACTTCTGCCTGAAGCAGTGCGAGATCCGCCACGTGCTCACCAGCCGCAAGGTGATGGAGAAGTTCGATTTCCAGCTCGACGCCGAACTGGTCTACCTGGAGGACTTCAAAGACAAGGTGACCGTGGCCGACAAGCTGGCCGCCGCGGTGCAGACTTGGGCGATGCCGGCGGCGATGCTGGAACGCCGGTTGGGACTGCCCGAGATCGATCCGGACGACGTGCTCACGGTGATCTTCACCTCCGGCTCGACCGGCACGCCCAAGGGCGTGATGCTGACGCACCGCAACGTGGGCACGAACGTGGTGGCGTTCAACTCGATCATCCACCTCTCGCGGCGCGACGTGCTGGTCGGAATCCTGCCGCTGTTTCACTCGTTCGGTTACACCGCCACGCTGTGGACCGCCCTGACGCTCGAACCGAAAGTGGTCTATCACTTCTCGCCGCTGGAGGCCCGGCAGGTCAGCAAGCTCTGCGGCCGGCACGGGGCCACGATCATGATCGCCACGCCGACCTTTCTGCGGTCCTACCTGCGGCGGTGCCGGGCGGAGGATTTCGCCGCCATGGAAGTGGTGCTCACCGGCGCCGAAAAGCTGCCGTCCGATTTGGTCGACGCCTTCGAGAAGAAATTCGGGCTGCGTCCGCTGGAAGGCTACGGCACCACCGAGCTTTCGCCGGTGGTGGCACTGAACGTGCCGCTCAGCCGCACCTCCGGCGCCAACCGCCAAGGCTGCCGGGAAGGAACCGTCGGCCAGCCGCTGCCGGGGATCTCCGCCAAGGTCGTCGACCTGGGCATCGACCTGGGCGTCGACCTGGACACGGGCGACGACCTGGGCGTCGACCAGCCGGGTATGCTGCTGATCAAGGGCCCCAACGTGATGAAGGGCTACCTGGGCCGCCCGGAGCTGACCGCCGAGGTGATCCGCGACGGGTGGTACGTCACCGGCGACGTGGCGGTGATCGACGCGGAGGGGTTCATCCGCATCACCGGCCGCCAGAGCCGCTTCTCGAAGATCGGCGGCGAAATGGTCCCCCACATCCGCATCGAGGAAGAGATCACTCGAGTTTTGGACTTGGACGAAGAAGCGGAGCTTGCCCTGGCGGTGACCGCCGTGCCGCATCCCAAGAAAGGCGAGCGGCTGATCGTGCTGCACACCGGCCTGTCGCAATCGCCGAAGGAGATCTGCCGCAAGCTCTCCGACGCCGGCCTGCCGCCCATCTGGATCCCTTCCCCCGACGGTTTTCGCCAGGTCGACGAGATCCCTATCCTGGGCACCGGCAAGCTCGATCTGAAACGGGTGAAAGAAAAGGCGCTGGAGGAGTTTTCTGCGCCGGGAAGCTCATAGTAGCCATCTCGCTCCGCGAGATGTGGCTTCGTCTCGCGGAGCGAGACGGCTACTATACTCTTCACTCTTTCCGCTTCGCTTCCGTGCGGCTGACGACTTCCACCGGGCGCGAAGTCTTGCCGGCGGAACTGGCGGTCGTTTTTCGGGAGATATTGCCGGCCAACTCGGCCAGGCGGACCCGGTGCTCCGGCTGGACGTGGGCCAGCTTGCCGGCCAGACGCTGCACGCCGGGACCGTTGACCTCCGCCGTGCGCGAAAGGCTGCCGAAGAAAGCCAACGACTGCACGAAGTTCGAGTCGGCCGTCTTGCCGACCAAGGGGTGAAACGTCCTGGTCAACAGTTCGGCACCGCCGTGGTCGACGCGGACGAAGGTGTCCAAACGGGTGGTGATGTAGAAACGGCCGTTGGCCTGGCGGATGTAGCCCGTCTTCAGCACCATCAAGGCGCGGCCCCTGACCGGCCGGGCAAACAGCGGTCCCTCGTACGTGCCTTCGGCGTAAATCACGTGTACGTCGTGGCTGCGATGGAGAAACTCCACCTCCGCCGCCGTGCCGGAAGACTCGGCGACCCGATACGTCTCGGGACCCACCTGCCGCAACTGCAATCTGCTGATTTTCAAGACCTCCCAGATGTTGACGACCACATCCGGGTGTCGCACCAGGAACAAGTACAAGTTGGGATCGCAGTCGATCACCTTGGTCGGCATCCGGCGAAACACCGCCACGTCGGACAGCACCGATCGGACCTTGGCCCGGGCAGACTCGTCGAGCTGCTGGAAGGGAATCGATCGCACGGCGCTTTGGCGTGCGGCTCGGCTGGTAGTGGCCCGATAGGCGCTGGGCGTGGCACGGGTCGGTGCGGCGGCCGCCGGATTGCGATTCGCTGTCGACAAGAGCCCCAGAAACACCGCGACCGACGCCAACATCGCCGCGTGGCCGATCTTTCTGCACCTCGACCCCGTACGCGTGGGCGCCGAGCCGGATTGCAGTGGCGACATAGCCCCCCCTTTGGAGTTATCTCGGAGTTTCCAGCAGCCCTGCGGATCGGGTGCGAAGCTTTGCCATGGCGATTGCGCCGGTATTTCTGGTTATTCGGTTTCCGTGGCCTCTTCCGGTCAGTCAAATTGCTCAAGGCAACGACACGGCCATTACTATGGGGAGAGCAGTGAAGAGAGGAGGTTTTGTCGGGTGCAAATCGCGCTTTGCAGATTGATTGTAGGCTGGGTCGAGCGGGGCTAATAGGAAAACTGGGAGTAGGCGGATTGCATTGTGACGAAGAGACCGTCAGCAGCGCATTTCGTCGAGCGAGGCCCACCTTCCTCGGGCTCGATGCCGAGAAAGGTGGGCCTCGCTCGGCTTCCCGAAACTCGAACTGCAATAGTAAGTCCAATCGCCCATCATAGGCAGAGGCTTGCAGCGACACACCGCTCGACCCAGCCTACGGTACGCAAAGCGCGATTTGCACCTCCACTCCGCTTTCTCGGCTCACTGCTCTTGCCGGCCGGCGTCCAATCACAGAGAATGCCGCGCCTGTTCTGGGAGAAGTGACGTCCATGAAACGATCGAAGGCCCTGTTCGTCGTGCTGGCCATGGCCGCCACACTGTTTGCCCTGGCTATCGGCTTGCAGGGGCAATACGGGCGGCTGGCCGCCGAGCACCTGCGGGAACAACTCCGCACCGTGCCCGACGACCGGGCTGCACTGCTGTTGGGCCAGGTGGTCGGGCTGGGTGATGCGGGAATTCCCGTGCTGGTCGAGGCGTTGGGGTCGCAACGGGAGAGTGTCGCCCGGGCGGGTAAGGAGACGCTTGACGAGAAACTCGGCGACTGGCAGCGGCTGCCCAGCCGGGAGTGTTCCTCGAAGCTGGCCATCCTGGCCGACGCCCTGGCCCAGCAGGTTCAGCAGCTTGGCCCGACCGCCCAACGCGACGCCGCCGATCTGGCCCGGCGGATACTGCGGCAGCGGCTACATTCCGATCTGGTCGACCGGAGTCGGATCCTCGCTAGTTGCGAGGCGGTGCTCCGGGCCACGTCCGTCCCGGACGGCTGGCCAACCAACAGCCGGACCGCTCGTTCGGCTTCGGCGGAAACGGCGGATCAGGCTCCGCCAAGGCCGCGGCATGCCGAGACGCCTCTGGGGCCGGACCTATCGGTGGCCGACCGGGGCCATTTGCCCGGCGGCGGGCTGCCGATTCCCCTTGCCGGGTCGCCCCAGGGCCCGAGACCACAGGACGCGACTGCCCGGATGGCCGACGCCCGGGCGGAGCAACCGGGTCGCACGATTCGCTCCGGCGACTGGGAACCGCCTCGCCGGTTGCACCGGCCGGACGGGGCGCTGAGACTTCCGGAAGCGCCCCGACGGCTGCCCCCCCCACCGCTTGCCAACGGCCAATCGCGGCCGCTTGAACCGGAAGCGGCCCGACCGTTGTCGTGGTCCAAGCTCGAGAACGGGCTGCTGCAAAATCAGGGGCCCGACCTGACGGAGGTGGAAACGGCGGAACTGATGCGGCGGTTGCGTGCGGCGGACCCGCTCGCGGTGGACGCGGCCCGAGCCGAATTGGTGCGTCGCGGTTTCCGGCCGGTCCATTTGGAGTTGGCCCGACGGCTGTTCGATCCGGACCCCGAGGTCCGCAAGGAATTGGTCCACGGTCTGCCGGGACTGCCGGGCGTGGACGCCATGGCGTGGCTGTTGTGGCTGGGTCGCGACGCCAACGCCGAGGTGCGTTTGACGGCGATTACGCTACTGGCAACCACCGGGGACCCGAAGCTGCGGCAACAGGCCGCAGAGATCGCCCGACGGGATACGGATCCACGCGTGCAACGTTTGGCCGAGCGGATTGCGCGGCAGAGGTACTGAGAGGCTTGCCTCGAGTATCAGGCGAGAAATAAGTTCAGCGTTTCTTTGCTGAACGGAATGTCGAATGCCGAACAAGGAATGTCGAAGTATGAACGAAAAAAGACCTCAGGACTTGGATCTGCAAGTTCGCACTTCGACATTGCTTGTTCGATATTCCCTTGCGGATCGCTACTGCGTCGGCCAATGCTGAAGCCATTATCCGGTGGATCCTAAGGCGGCCGGCTCTGCTGTGTCTGACTCTTCCTCGCCCGCCTCTTCCACTGCCGGCTCTTCGGTTCCGGGTGCTTCCGTTGCCGGTTTTTCAGCGGCCGACTCTGCTGTCTCTGACTCTTCGGTTGCCGGTTGTTCGATGCCGGGTTCTTCGGTTGCCGGTTCTTCCGTGGCCGGCTCCTCGGTCTCTGGCTCGTTCGTTGCCACGTCTTCGGTGCCGGGTTCTTGGGTGGTCGGCTCTTCAACGGCAGAATCTACCGTCTCCAACTCTTCGGCTGCCGGGTCTTCCGCCTCGGGCGTTTCCATCGTGGACTGTTCCGTGTCCGGCCGCCGCGGCGGGGGTTCTTCCCTGGGGAATCCTTGCTCTGCCTGGTGCAGGTTGTTACCCAACTTGATCCGTCGAAAGTCGCCGTTGATTTCCAGGCTGACAAAGCGCGGCTCGATTTGCCTGATGGTGCCGCGGGACTCGCCGATCTCAAAGGGATCGCCCGGGTGGAGCCTCAATTGCGGGCCCTTCTTCGGACGAACGTCCAGCCACACTTGCGGCCGGCCGTCGACCTCGACGATCGATGTGACGTAGGTGTGTTTGGTCAGGTCGAAGCCGGGCGGTTTGGGTGGAGGCGGGTCGGGATCCTTTTGGACGACGACCTCGACCTTCGGGCGCGGTGGCTCGTAGGCGGCGAACAGGCCGCCGGACTCGCTGAACCGGGCCTCGTCGCCGTCTCGGCCCTCTTCCATTTTGCGCCGGACGATAGCCCGGACGTATTCTCGTTGCCGATCGTCGCTTTCGGGCAGCTTCAACCGCTTCGACGTCTCGGTGGACAGCTCGTCCTGGAGGTCCGCGCCCGGCAGCGACAGGGCCTCGACGAAAATCGCCAGGTTCAATTGGTCGGAGTCCTCGATCGGCTTGAAGGTCAAGCGCCGGATCTGGTGCAGGTGGTCGGCCGAGTAGAATTGGTAGAGAAAGCGGGTGACTTGTTCGAGCGTTCCGCGGGCCAGGATGGTGAAGCGGAATCTCCAATAGGCGCCGCGTCCCGAGTGGGGCTCGCCGGGGTCGAAATTGGTCACCCGAAGCCCCGCCCCGGTCACCTTCTCGCGGAGCCAGTCCTGGTAGAGCGAGCCGGCCAACTCACGGTCCGCCGGCAGCGAGCGTCGCTGAAACTGGGCCATTTGGTCGGCGGCCTTGCCGGCCAGTGCCAACTGGGCCTTCTTTTTCGCGACTTCCGCTTGCAAATCGTCGCGATTCTTACGAAGCGTGCCGAGCGAGCCGACGCCGACGCCGCCGGAGAAGAGCAGCGGAACGCCAACCGCCACTACCAGCACGCCGGTGACGACGGCGAGGATCTTCTCGCGTTTCTGCATGGCCATTACGGTTTCTCCGGTTCGACGTGGACCAACGATTTGAACCACCACGAGTAGTCGTTGACGGGTTGGGCGCCGCTGCCGGTGCTTTCCGCGCGATGCGACTCGTCTCGCAAGTCCGCGAGCAAGGTGCCGATGGTCGAGGATTTGTCGACCCGGCCGTCTATGTCGATCGTTCCGCCGGGGGCGCCGGGACCGAAACTCAAGTCGGTGAGCATGGCCCGTTTGGCCGACGGAAAGTCTTGCGAGAGTTCGTAGAGTTCGTCCAGCCACACCACGTCGTTGGCGGTCCACTGTTCGATCCTTTTGACGTTCTCCTCCATCTTCCGTGCCTTGGCAATCGCCTTATCCAACTGCGAGGATTCCGCCTCGAGATTCTTTTTTTCAGTGGCCAGCCGCCTCGACTGAAAGCGGCCGTAGACGAAGAACAACGTCACCAGCATGGCGACCACGGCGCCGGCGAGGATGTATTTGGTGTTGCGGCGGGGCGGTTCCGGACGGCGGCGGGGATCCAGGAAATCGATCGCATGTCCGGTGTCTTCCAGCTCGGCCAACGCCATGCCCAACAACGGCGCGAAGCGGCCTGCCCTCGGTGGCAACGTCCGCCGCAACTCGCGGCTGAGCTGAAGGCCGTCAAACGGGTCGAACAGTTCGGTGGACGTGCCCAGCTTCTGTTGGATCTGTTTGGCCAGCGCGGCGTGTTGCTCGTCGGTGCCGCAGAGCACGATCGACTCGACCCGCTGGCCTGACAGTTGGTTCTGGGCCGCGGCGATGGTGCGGCGGATCTCGCCCAGCAACACGCCACGGTAGTCGTCGTCCTGAAGCGGGTCGCCGGTCATTCGCGCCGTTCGAACGAAGATCACCCGGCGGTCGATCATCACCGTCAGATCGACCTCGTCGGAGAGCAGATCGACCAGCAGCCGCGGCCGGGCCGGGCCCGTGGACGCCTGGCGGCCCAACAGCGAGGCGGCGGCGCATGGCCGCAGGATCAGACGCCGCGGCTTCAACCCGGCCGTTTGGCAAGTCTGCTCGATCTGGGCGACCAGGTCCGGGCCGATCGCGGCGGCCCGCACGTTGCGCGGGCCGTCGGTCGGCTCGTCGATGGGCACGAAGTCCAACAGCCAGTTCTCGTCCAGCTCGTTGAATTCCCGGATCGCCTGGAAACTTACCAGGTCGGGCAGTTCCTCTTCCGGGGCGGGCGGCAGGGAGAGTTGTCGCAGTTCGATGCTGGAACGGCCCACGGCCACCAGGGTGTCGATCCGGCCGATGCCGCGGGCGGCCAAGGCGGCGGCAATCCGCTGGCCCACGTCGACCTCGGCGGCCTCCTCGCCGGAGGGCTCCTCTCCAGAGGGCTCTGACCGCAGGGTCGCGGAGAACGCCTGTTCGATCACGACCTTTTCACCTCGCGAGACGGCCACCACCACGCGGGCTTCGCTGCCGTTCCATTCCAAGGCCAGGAGTTGGGACATGATGGGGATGTGGGGTTGGGGGTTTTTCTTGGGGCCGATGAATCGGGCCGCTATAAATGTCTGTGGCTAGGCTTTGTCGGAAAGCTGCAATGTAGCCGTCTCGCTCCGCGAGATGAAGCTTCGTCTCGCGGAGCGAGACGGCTACTATCCTATTTCAGTATAATCTGTCTTGGGTCCGTTTGCCAGGGTGCGAAGCCGCAAGCGGCGGGGGCTAGGGGGCGTTGCCTCCGGAGGATTCGGTTCCCAGGTCTTCGATGCCCAGGGTCGTCAGGTCGTAGCCTCGGCCTAAGTGGCTGAGATCTCGAAAAAACAGCACCCTGGCCGGCTGGGTGCTGGCGTCCAGGACGGCCTCGATTCGCACCGCCGGTCCGCCGCGGTCGAAGTAGCCGATCACCTGCGCCCGATACACGCTGCCGCCGCCGGTGACAAACGGCATCAACTTCTTCATCTCCTCCAGGGTGACGATCCCATCGTCCATCAGCCAGGTCTCGTGACGCTCGTTGGCTTCTTGCTGCACCGGGTCCGTCATCCGTTCGGCAATGATCTTGTCCAACATCTCGGGCGAGAGCTCGGGAATACCCGCCAGCACCGTTCGCGGCGCCTGATTGATATTGATCCGCCCGGGAATCACCGGCGACGGGTTGACGGTGCAATGGTCCATGAGCTTGGGCAGGAAGAGCGCCGAGACGCCGGGCGTGTCGGGGAACGGCGTCTGAACGATGGTCCGCTCGTTGTCGCCCTGGAACTGCACCCGCACGTTCTTGCCGACCACGTCGAGCACGGTGGTCAGCTTGGTGTTGCCCTTCTGCTTCAGATCGAGCTGGCGGCCGACGGCCTTCACGGCCGGCTGAGTGCCCTCGTACGGGCCGTTCTGGCGATAGGCGACGATGAACGTGGCGTATTCGCTGTCGAGGACCTCTTCCAGTTGGTCGTACAACTCTTCCATGTCGTCCTGGTTCAGGTCGATCTTCGGCTCGCCGTCGGGATTCAGGTTGATTTCGAGACTGTAGAGCGTCAGGTAGGCGGACCAACCGCGATTCATCGACCCGTCGGAATTGTCGACTTCCGCGCCCAGGTTCTGAGCGTCCGGTTCTTCGGGGTCCTGCAAGCCGTTGCGATTGCCGTCGGTGCCGAACAGCAGCCAGGGCGTCACGTCGCGGACCAGCAGCAGCTCCTCGATGGTCTCCAGCGGGCCGTTCTTCGGCTGGTAGGCCGGCTGCTGGGCCGCGTAGTGTAGCGACTCGGCGCCGAAATCGCGTTGCTCGTCGTCCTCGTCCATCCAGTCCAGGATCGCGTCGGCGATCTCCTCGGTCATGCCGGGCAGACCCATCAGGATCGTTCGGCCGGCGCCTTGGTTTGTCTTGTCGATTTCGACCAGCACGTTGAGGTTAAGCCGGTTCGATTCGTCCTCCAGGCCGAAGCGGAGCCCTTCGTACCGACCGTCGATCTGGTCCGGCGCCACGATCGAAAACCGGCCGGGGTCCCCGTGCTGGTCGTCGTCGACGACCAACTGCATCTGGAACTGGGCAGGATTGTTGTACCAGCCGCCGTACTCGGTCTGGGTCAGTGGGTCCATGCTCAAAAACAGCCGGGCCACGTCGACGCCCGAGTCGGCCAGCAGCCGGGCCTGGGTCTGTCGGGCCGAGAGCCGGGCGGCCTTGCGCGCCGTCAGCATCAGTTTCGAGAACGTGAAACAGGCCAAGGTCAACAAGGCGATCACCACCAGCACCAGCACCAACACCATGCCGCCTCGCCGCGCAGCGTGGGTCGAGAGTCGCCTCCCACAGCTTCTTTCTTGACGGTCTGCCGGACGCCTCATCGCGATCCTCCTTCGCCGGTGCCGGAGCCGGACCCTGCCGCGGTGCCTTGCTCTTCGGAGAATCCGTCCGAGCTGCCCTCCAACGTGTCTTCCAACGTGGTGGGCTTGGCGGCCGGTAGATGGACCAGCAGGCGATAGGCCGCCAGTTGCTCGTCGTCGGCAATCGCGGCCGCCGTTTGCAGCGTGCCGAGCGAGGCGTCACGGAATCGTTCGGGCCGGATGTACAGGGTGATCTCGACGGCCAACGGCAGTCCGCCCCGCTCTTGAGAGTTCCATTCTTCCACGACGTCGGTGCCGTCGAAGTAGAGGAACTGGATGCCGACCACCTCCGGGGCGATCGGCCCTTGGTCGTAGTCCGATTCGGTCAGTTGCCCCATGTGGGTCGCATAGGCCGCCGTGGCGCGGTCCATTTCCCGCCGGACCAGGCCGCCGCCCGTGGACGAGCCGTCCGAGGCGTCGGCGACGCTGCTCAGCAGATTCTCGAGCACGTAGTAGGTGACCGTCTTGACGTCGGTGGGGCGTTGGGTTGCCGGGGAGTCGGCACTAGCCGAGAGCATGCCGTTGAACTGGTCGATCCGCGGCAGGCGGCTGGTGTCGACCTGGAGTTCGCAGACATTGCCATAGAGACCCGGCATGGTGGGCGGCTCGAGCGAACCGGCCAGGTCGCTGGTGGGATCGGATTGCTCGTCGTCGTCGAGGTCGCCCCAGTCGACGTCGACGGGGTCGATGCCGGCATCCTTGGCCGCTCCGGACAAGGCCGCCGTAACGTCGATGCCGGTTGCGTTTTCCGCGGCCGCCGCGGCCGACGACTGGGGCATCATCTTGGAGACGTCTACCGGTTGGTACTGCACGGCGCTGCGCAGATCGTCGGCGATCCGACGCAACAGCGCCCGGGCGAGTTGGGCCTCTTCCACTTGGCTGCGGCCCGTGTCGAGCACCCGCAGGTGTACGTCGATGGCAATCGCCACGGCGACCAGCACCAGCGAGACCAGCACCAAGGCCAGCATGACCTCCAGGAGGGTGAAGGCCCGGGATTTCAGATTTCTGATTTCAGATTTCAGATTGGGCATGGGTACCGTATACTCGCTGGTAGTACTTGTCGTTTAGACAACACAAGTTTTCCCCTGATCGGAGGTTGATTCCATGGATAGTGGCGAGTTGCGCAAGAGGACAAAACATTTCGCGCTGCGGATCATCAAGCTGGCGGCCGGCCTTCCGGCCGGTCGCGTCGGCGATGTCATGGGAAGGCAGATTCTCAAATCGGGCACGTCCGTGGGTGCGAACTATCGGGAAGCACTACGGGCCTCATCCAGACGACATTTCATCTCGACGCTCGAAATCTCACTCCGCGAAGCCGACGAAACCCTATACTGGCTGGAGCTACTGTCCGAATCACAGATCATCAAACCCTCTTTCCTACACGCCCTCATCGACGAAAGCAACCAATTGGTAGCCATTCTGGCAGCCACCGTCCGAACCGCCAAGCAACACTCCTCACCGAAAAAAACCACCCCAAAACCAAAATCTGAAAACTGAAATCTGAAATCTAAAATCTAAAATCCGCCCCCCCCCTCGGCCCCCAATTCCTCGCCCACGTCGGTTGCCGAGCCGAGCATCCAGCGGAGCAGCTTCAGCTCGACGGGCTTCTGCGGCGGATCCACAATCTGGGTGACGGTGACGCTCACCGCGATCATCCCTTCCGCGTCGAGGTTCTCCGTCTCGATCGAGTAGAGCCAAGCGGCCTCGCCTGAAGCGGCGGCCGTGCCGGTACCCGTGCTGACGTCGATCGGGTCGAATTCGGCGTTGTAGATGGGCATAGCCGGCGTGAAGCCGGAGGTGATCTCGGCCATCTTGCTCTCGCAGAGCAGTTGGGCCTGGCTCAAGTCCCGGGCGACCTGGCCGTTGACGGTCCCCATCCGCACCGCCTCGCCCAACACGGCGATCGACCCGGTGAGGATCGCCAGGGCAAGGATTACTTCCAGCAGGGAGAAGCCGGCCGGCCGGCGACGGCGCGGGTCGCTGCGGGTTGCTAACTCGCAAAAGGTGGTTTTCGCGGCAAACTTTCGGGGTGACGGGATGGTCAACATTGCAAATCGAAAATTGAAAAGTGCAAATTGAAAACTGGAAAACTGATTCTTGGCTCGTCCGATTGAAACATCCGTGTGATTTGGTCCAGGGACGTACGGGTTGCTCTTTTCGGCCCCCTGACGGATCAAATCACCGAAGTCCGTACTTCTGGTGTTGTGGCGAGCACGCGAACTCCGGAGCAGCGCGACTGCTCGAAATCGGACGATTGGCGATCTGCAGTTTAAGATTTTCAATTTGCAGTTTTCAATTTTCAATTTTCAATATTGGTTGCGGCCGAAGGCTGGCCCAAGTGGGAACGTCGGGGGTGCGAAGCCGCCAGCGGCATTTTGGGGCACAGCGGCGGGGTTTGGGCCAGGGCGGGGGGTCATCGTATCGGCTCCTGGCCGCGGTACACTTCGCCGACGGTGACCGTTCCGGTCAACCCTCGCAACGAAAGCTGAATATAGCGGCCGTACTCGTTTTGCAGCAACAACTCCGCGTCGGTCGTGGTGCCGTCGGGATAGAAGAGGATCGGGTCGCTGTAGCCGGCCTCCAGGCCCGAAGACGATTGCGAGGCCGACTGAATCGCCGCGGCACGGGTGTCCTGTTGGGTCTGGCTGTCCGCGAACGTCACGCCCTCGGGCAAGGCGTCGTGGACCGGGTCTCGCGGTGCGCCGGTGTAGCCCAGTCCGCCGGACTGGGGGTCGAAATAATCGTCGGACACCGGGTCGTCGCTGGTGGCCGTGGGGGTGTAACACTCGGTGGAAAAGCGACCGTCGTCGACGGTGTATCGAAAGACGTAGGTGCGGCCGGAATCCATGGCCTCAACGCGGGCGCCGCACCATCGGGCGGTGATTTCGTCGGCCGCCTTGCGGAGCCGCTGGTTGGCGATCGGCTGTTCGAGCACCGGCCAGGCCAGCGCGGTGATGGCCACCAGCAGGGCCAGCGTCAAGAGGACTTCCACCAAGGTGAAGCCCCGCCGGCGATCACGCGTGCTGTGGAAGCGGCGGCCGATCACGAGCGATTACTCCGTTTCCCAGTTGCCGATGTCGTCGTCAGTGCCGTCGGTCGTGTCGGGGCCCCAAGACCAGACGTCGTAGGAACTGGGATTGTTCTTGCCGGGGCTCTCGTATTGGTAGGGGTTGCCCCACGGGTCGAGCGGGGTCTTACCTTCCAGATACGGTCCGTCCCATTTACCCAACGCGTTGTCCGGCTCGTTGCACAACGCTTCCAAGCCTTCGTCGCGGCCGGGATACCGGTTCATGTGCATGCGGTACAGCGACAGGGGCGTTTCGAACAGTCCGACCTGGGCTTTGGCCGCGTCGACGTTGGCCCGCTCCTGGATCGGACCATAGGCCGTCACCGCCAACGAGGCGAGGATCACCAGGATCACCAGCACCAACAACACTTCGACCAGGGTAAAGGCGCCGCGTCGGCGCCGCGGATGAGAGGTTTTCATCGAGCTTCTCCTGTTTCTATTCAGCCATGGACGAACATCTTCATTACTCGAACTGTGAATGGGTGAGCCCGAAAAAGGGGACAGGCACCGAGCCCGCGGCATTCTTAGGCACGTTTGGCATCTGCGCCGGCTCGGAGCCAGTCCCCATTTTCCACTCCACGTTTACAGTTTGCGTTCATTATAACCTGCCGCGGACCCGCGGGCCATCAACCGATGGTGGTGCTCATCCGCAGCACCGGCAGCAGCAACGCGACGACCACGACCAACACGACCGAGGCCAGGACCAGCAGCAAGATAGGTTCGATCAGGCGGACGGCCAGGTCGAGGCGGCGCCAGGTGCGGCGTTCGAGCGAATCGGCGATGTCCAGCAGGACGTTTTCAAGGTTATTGGACTGTTCGGCCACGGCGATCATTTCCACCACGGTGGGGGGGAACTGTCCGCTGGAGCCCAACGGCCCGGCCAGCGACTCGCCGGCCGAGATGTTTTCGGTGGCTTCCTGGATGGCCCCGGCGAGCACGCGGTTGGCGGTGGCGGCGCTGGCGATGTCCAAGGCCCGGAGGATGGCCACGCCGTTGCGCAGCAAGGTTCCCAGCACGCGACAGAATCGGGCGACCGCCAGGCTGAGAAAGATCGGCCCGACGATCGGCATCCGGATCTTCAGCCGGTGCCACCAGCCCGTGCCGGCTTCGGTGTTGAACCATCGATGGCCGTACCACCCGGCCACGATCAGGGCGGCTATCATCACCAGCCGGATGCCGGTCCAGGTGTTCAATTGCCAGTCTCTGAACAGGTTGCTGATCCACAACAGGCCTTCGGTGACGACGGGCAAGTTGCCCTGGGCGCGGAGCCGGTCGAAGAGGCCGGCGAACTTGGGCACGAAGAACACGATCAGCACGGTGACCACGACCACGCCCACCACGGCCAATACGGCCGGATAGATCATCGCCCCGACGGTCCGTTTTTTGAGGTCTTCCTGGGCTTCGGTGAACTCGGCGACCCGGGAGAGGGCCTCGTCGAGGAAGCCGCCTTCGCCGCCGGCGCGGACCATGCTGACGGCCATTTCGCCGAACACGCGGGGGAAGCGGTTCATGGCCACGCCCAGCGTGGCCCCGTCTTCGACCTGGCGATGGATTTGCCCCAGCACGTACGACAGCCCGGTGTGCGAGGCTTGCTTTTGAAGCAACTCCAACAACCGCAACAGCGGCACGCCGCTGCGCAACAGATCGGCCATTTGCCCGTAGGTCGTGGCCATCAACTGGGCCGGGACCCGGCGGACCCGCTGCTGTCGGACGCTGCTGGAGTCGACCTGCACTTCGATCGGGAACAGCGCCCGGGAGGCCAACACGGCCATGGCTTCGCGCTGACCGTCGGCCGAGAGGGTCCCGGCGACCTTTTCTCCAGCGTTGTCTCGGGCGATGTAGCTGAAATCGGGCATGGCAAGTAACGATGAATTATGAATGATGAATTATGAACGGCCGGAAGGCGACACCGAAAGGCGGTTCATCATTCATCATTCATCATTGATCATTCTTTCTTTTGCATTTCCACGGTGTTCCCCTTGGTCACGCGGACCACTTCCTCAACCGAGGTGCGTCCGGCGAGGACCTTGCGCCAGCCGTCCAGCCGCAGCGTGCGCATGCCCTGCTGGATGGCCATTTCCTCGACCTTCCAACTGCTGGCCCCGTCGTGGGCGAGCTGGCGGATCTGCCGGGTGGTGACCAGCAGCTCGAACAGCCCGACGCGGCCGGTGTAGCCCACCTGCCGGCACTCCCGGCACCCGACGGGCCGATACATGCCTTTGCCGTTTTCCAGTTGGTCGTAGGGGAAGTCGTCGGGCAGTTCTTCGCGAGGTGGCTGGTACGACTGTTTGCAGTGCGAACACAACGTGCGGACCAGGCGCTGGGCCATCACTGCCTCGACGGTGCTGGAGACCAGAAATGGCTCCACGCCCATGTCGACCAGCCGCGTATACGCCCCGGCCGCGTCGTTGGTGTGCAGCGTGCTGAACACCAGGTGGCCGGTCAGCGAGGCCTGAATCGCGTTTTCGGCCGTTTCCAGGTCGCGGATCTCGCCGATCAGCACGATGTCCGGATCGTGACGCAGAATGGCCCGAAGCGAGTTGGAAAACGTCAGCCCGATCTTGGGATGGACTTGGATCTGGTTGATGCCTTCCAACTGGTATTCGACCGGGTCTTCGGTGGTGATGATCTTGGTCGAGCCGCTGCGGATCTCCAGCAGCGAGCCGTACAGCGTGGTCGACTTACCCGAGCCGGTGGGACCGGTCACCAGGATGATCCCGTGCGGCAGCCGGATCAGTTCCTGGAAGATCGCGTAAAGGTCGTCCTCCATCCCCAAGGCCGACAGGGAGAATTCCATCGCCCCTTTGTCCAACAACCGCAGTACGATGCCTTCGCCGTGGATCATGGGGATCACCGACACGCGGACGTCGACCTCGCGGCCGGAGACCTTCAGTTCGATGCGGCCGTCCTGCGGCAGCCGGCGCTCGGCGATGTTCAGCCGGGCCATGATCTTCAGACGGCTGATGATGGCCGCCTGGAAACGGCTGATCTCCGGCGGGACGGGCTGGGGATGCAATACGCCGTCGATGCGGTAGCGGACGTGAAGACCGGAGGCCTCCGACTCGATGTGCACGTCGCTGGCGCGCGTCTCGATCGCCTCGAGCAGGATCTCGTTGACCAGCCGCACCACCGACGGCTCCTGGGCCATCTCCGACAGCTCACTGCCGTCGCTCTCGATCTCCTCGACCAACTCCAGGCGACTCTCGTCCGACTGGGCCAACAAACCCTCGATCGTCTCGCTGCCCACGCCAAGGTGGGTCTTGATCAGCTTGTCGATCTCCGTGCGGCCCGCCAGCACCGGCACCACGGTCGCCTCGGTGGCCACGCTCAACTCGTCCAACGGATACAGATTGAACGGATCGCTGGTGGCCACAATCAGCGTTCCGTTGCGCCGGCTGATGGGAAACATCATCTCGCGGTGGATGAACTTCTGCGGGAAGCCCTTCAGCAGCGAGAGATCGATGTCGGCTTCGGCCAGGTCGACGTACTCCAGGCCGACCTCTTCGCCCAACGCCCGCAAGGCGACTTCCTCGCTGATGAACCCTAATTCAACCGCGGCCTGGTCGAGTCGGGATCCTTCGGTCTGCGCGCTGCGCGACATTTCCAACTGACGTTGGTCGAGCAGTCCTTTTCGCAATAGGATTTCGCCAGCTTCCATTAGCCGTTCCGTTTCAGCAAGAGGCGGCCGGCGCCGCAGTGGCCAGGGGAGGGAGCCGGTGCGCTGCAACACCCTACCCCTAGCATACTAACGGGACACCCTTGGCGCCTAGAGGCTTTTGTCACAGAACCCCCCTTTATGGGCAGTACGGACGCTTCGCTGGGCACGGTCATGCAGGTCTCCCAAGATGTATACACGCTCGGTTGTTCGCCGGTTATGTTGGGTATTCGCCTGGAGCGCGGATTGCTTGGAGCGAGCCGCTTGGGCGAGGCGACTCCGTGGGCGATGGAGGTTACTCCCTGCGACGGAAGCAACAGCCCGACTCACCCCGCCGACGGAGTCGGTTTCCACAGCATTTGCCCCGATGGCAAGCAGCCAGCGAGCAACGCCCGGCGGGCCGATCCCGCAGGACGCTGTCCCGGCTACGGATAAACAACCATTGCAGGCCGCCGTCGGTGCAGTGCAAGCGTGATCTTGTCCTATCTTGCGGGCCGATCCCTTCCGCCGCCGGGCCGTCCGCCACCGCCGGGCCGTCCGCCACCGCCCGGCCTTCCGCCGCCGCCGGGTCGTCCGCCCTCGCCGCCGCCACGTCCACGGAATTGCGGCCGGGGCAGTTCGATCCGCTCGGCTTCGAGCAACTCCTTGACCTTCGCCCGTTGCTCTTCGTTAAGGATCTCGCGGGCCTTATCGCTGGTCTCCTTCCGAGCCGCGGCAAATTTCTCGCGGAGTTTGTCCCGATCCTCCTCCGAAAGATCACGTGCGCCGCTGAACAGTTCTCTGGTCTGTTCGCGAGATTCTTCCACGATGGCCTGAATCTTTTCGGTCTGGGACTCCGATAGCCCCACGTACTCGGCGACCGGCTTCTCGGCCAGCGCCGAGGGCCCCCGGGACTGGAGCAGCACTTGGGCAACGATCTTGCCAAGTTTCTTTTGCTGCTCCTCGGTGAGCACCTCGGCGACCTGCTTGCCGGCCTCTTCCTGGCGTTTCTGGGAATCCTCCCTGAACTTCGCGAACGCGGCCGTGCGTTCGTCTCGGTCCATGTCTTGCATGCCGGAGAACACGCTTCGCATGTCCACTCGACTTTTCTCGGCAATCTCCTTCAGCTTGGCGTTCTGGTCTTCGCTGGTGCCCAGGATTTTCTGGACCGAACTGGCATTGACCAAGGTCAGCGGATTGGTGCCAAAGCCGCCTCCCCCCCCAAAGAATCCGCCGCCGCCGCCTCTTCCGCCTCGGCCGCCTCCGGGGGGTTGTGCCTCAGCCGGCAGACAGAGAATCGCCATCGCCAAGAAGGCGAGGGCTACTACCAATGAACGTGGGACCTGGGACATCTCATGCTCCTTTTCTCAAAACGGATCGAGAACTGTGACAACGCCGGGCGGCCCCATCGCCGGCCGGCACTTCCCTTTGTAAACCCCACAGAGTCGATCAGGTTTCGCAGGGCCGTGGCGAAAATGGCGGCGTGACGAATATAACCCCTTGGCGCCGAGCCGTGGAGCGTTTTGTTTTGACGCAGCCGCGGCGGGGAACCGACCCACAGAGGCGAACTCCACCACGGAGAGGGGTCCACGGAACCTGTCCGCCACTGCGGGGTTTTAGTGCAATAGAGTCGTGCATCGCCACGATAACAAGACAACACCGCGCCGGGGTTTGGCGATCGGCGGGTGTCGGTCTACAATGGAAAGAGTCCGATAGGGCCTCGCCGGATCAAGACGCATCGGCTCGACGCCGGCGTGCGACCGGTGAGACAAATGGGGAGGTAGACTATGCGAAGAATCTGGAAACTGCTGGTGGGGACCGCCGTGTTAGCTCTGACGGTCGGAACAACCCCGATGTTCGCCCAAGGGCCACCCGGGGGTGGATTTCGCGGTGGTTATGGGCCACCCGGAGGTGGGTTTCGCGGCGGGGGAGGACCTCCCGGAGGCGGTGATCATCGCGGACCCGGACCGCCCGGAGGAGGCGATCGCGGGTCGAGCCGGTCTTGGGGCGGATATCGTGGCTCCTCCGGCGACGATCAAAGCCGGGTGGAAAGGTACGAAGCCTTCCTCCGCAGCATGGACTCCAACAAGAACGGAAAGATCGACGAGAATGAAGCCGAAGGGTCCCGGCGCTACTTCGTTTCCAGACTGGCCGAAAGGGCGGGTATGGAGATGAAGTTACCACTGTCGATCAGCAAGGTGCGGGACGGGCTGAAGAAACACTACGCCAGCGAGGAAAGCTCGAGCGGTTCCTCGGGCAGCTCTTCGAGCGGATCCGGCGGCAAATCCAGCGACCCCGAGCCGCTGGTCCCCGCCTTCGGCGTCGAAAAGGAAGAGGTAGCCTCGGTGCTGGCGTTTGGTGTGGCCGCTACGACGCTTTCTTCCCGCGGCACGCCGAGTCGCTCCTCGACGACTTCTTCATCCGGCGACAAGTCGTCGTCCTCAAGCTCCGGTGGCGATTCGGATGACCGGATGCGCCGCTGGGCCGAGAGCATGATCCGGCAGAACGACCGCAACCACAACGGTCGCCTGGAGAAGGACGAATGGGGCGGGTTGCGCGGCGATCCCAAGGAAACGGACCGCAACCACGACGGCGTGATTACGCTCGACGAAATGACCGCCCGACTGAATCGCTACCGGCAAGGGTCGAGCAGTTCGCGCTATTCGAGTCGCGGCGGCTCCTCCGGTTCGAGAAGTTCAGGGCGCGATTCGGACAATTCGGACGGGCCCAAGTCGTACCGCTTTCGGACGCCCATCGAGCGGTTACCCGACGATCTGCCCGATTGGTTCGTCCAGAAAGACGCCGACGGCGACGGCCAGGTGGCCATGGCCGAATACGCGATCGATTGGTCTACCTTCCGGGCGACCGAGTTCGTCCGCTACGACCGCAACAACGACGGCGTGATCACGCCGAGCGAATGTCTGGCGGAGGAGGAAAATCCGTCGACGGGAGAAGGCGCCGCCGAGGATCGGCAACCGATCGCCGCGAAGAGCCCCGCGGCGAAACCGAAAACACAAGCATCGGATGGGATGTGGGACGGCTGGTAGAAAAAGACTCAGCACTTGTCCGACCCGTCTGACACACCCTCGTTGCCACGCTCCGCGTGGCAACGCACTGTCCGGACGCTCCGCGTCCCTGAATCGTCACCTCTGGTGACAGAAAGGGCCATAAGTTCGGGGACGCAGAGCGTCCAGGATGTGCGTTACGACGCAGAGCATCGTAACGAGGTTTCAGGTTCTTACCGAAACGCCGCTCAACGTTTCTTCAGATTCCTCCCATCGACAAGTCACGGAGACGCTGCCTCTTACGGTGGGCGAGTTCCCGCCAAATAGCTGGGTGCGTGTGGCAAGATGAGTAGCCGTCTCGCTCCGAGCTTGTGAAGGAATAGATTTGGAGTGCGGTGACTTGTCACCGCTTTCCTTTTCCGACCGTTTTCCCCGATGAACGGGCCTCGCTACTGCGAATCGTGGGGAGAAAGAAAGCGGTGACAAGTCACCGCACTCCAAAAATTCACAACCTTTCCGCGAGACGAAGCAAGCTGCGTCTCGCGGAGCGAGACGGCTACTAAACGCCGAGTAGTCGTGCTACAATGGACCCGCGGCTTTTATCGCATGCCCACCACGCGATCGTTTTCCCAGGAACAAGCGTTATCCGTCACCCGCCTTTGAAATCTGGAGGATCGACCATGAGCCCGCGACGAACCATCAACCGAATCGTTTTGCTGTTTGCATGGTGTGGAGTTTGCACGATGCTCGCCGCCGTGACGGCGGCCGAGGCGTCGGCAAGGAACCTGCCCGAGGAACTGAAACAGCTCAACGTCCCGGCGCTGCGTCTGGCCATCGAGGATCTCGCAAAGACCTTCGGGCCGAAATACGGGCCGGGTCAACAGTACCTGAAGCAACTCGCCGAGTACGATCGACAGGTCGCCGAGATCGAAACGGCCCTGGCCGGGTCTTCTGGCAAGGGAGGCGATGCCAACACGGCGAAGCGGGTGGCCGGTCTGATCGACGGTTTCCGCCGCTTGCGGCAGGAAGCCTTGCTGGCCAACCCGTTGCTGGATTTCGACCGGCTGATGCTGATCAAACGCAAGTCCAACCGGCTGGGGTTGCCGGCGAACTGGCAAGGCAATTGCGCGCTGCCGAAGAACGGCTACGACAACGAGATCGCCGTGCTCTCGCCTCTCCGGCCCGAGGGCAAGCTGAGCACACTCTACCGACCTGAAAACGGCGAGTTCGTTGGCGACGTCGATCTGCACTTCGACGCCCACAAGATGCTTCTCTCCATGCCGGGAAGCCAAGGCCGATGGCAGATCTGGGAGATCGGCGCCGACGGCAACGGGTTGCGTCAGGTGACCACGGGCGAGCACGCCGACGTGGACAACTACGATGCCTGCTACCTGCCCGACGGCCGGATCATCTTCGGCTCGACCCGCTGCTTCCACGGCGTACCGTGCGTCGGCGGCGGCAACACGGTGGCCAATCTGTTCATCATGAACGGCGACGGCAGCGGTGTGCGGCAGCTCTGCTTCGACCAGGATCACGACTGGTGCCCGGTCGTGTTGAACAACGGTCGGGTGCTCTACTCCCGCTGGGAATACTCCGATTTGCCGCACTATTTCAGCCGGCTGCTGTTCCATATGAACCCCGACGGCACCAACCAGTCGGAGTATTACGCCAGCAACTCGGTGTGGCCGAACTCGATCTTCTACGCCCGGCCGATCCCCAATCATCCCACCAAAGTCGTGGGCGTGATCTCCGGCCACCACGGCGTGAAGCGGATGGGCGAGCTACTGCTGTTCGACCCGGCCGAGGGACGCCGTCAGGCCCAGGGGGCCGTGCAGCGGATTCCCGGCTATGGCAAGAAGGTCGAGCCGATCATCGCCGACGGACTGGTCAACGGTTCCTGGCCGAAGTTCCTGCACCCGTATCCGTTGAGCGACAAGTACTTCCTGGTCTCGTGCCAGCCGACCAAAGAGTCGCAGTGGGGTATTTACCTGGTCGACGTGTTCGACAACATGGTGCTGATCCACGAGCAGCCCGGTTACGTGATGTTCGAGCCGGTACCGCTGCGCAAGACCCCCAAGCCGCCGACGGTTCCCGACCGCATCGTGCCGGGGGCCCGGTCGGCCACGGTGTATCTCTCCGACGTGTACCGCGGCAAGGGTTTGCAGGAGGTGCCGCGGGGAACGGTGAAGAAGCTGCGGATCTACGAGTTCCACTTCGCCTATCCGCGGATGGGCGGCCACATCGCCATCGGCATCGACGGCCCCTGGGACGCCCGGCGGATCCTGGGCACGGTGCCGGTCGCCGCAGACGGCTCGGCCAACTTCAAGGTGCCGGCCAACGTGCCCCTGGCCGTGCAGCCGCTGGACGCCGACGGCAAGGCGTTGCAGGTGATGCGGAGCTGGTTCACGGCCATGCCCGGCGAAGCCGTCTCCTGCGTCGGCTGCCACGAGGACCAGAACAGCACGCCGCCGTCGAAGCACACCCTGGCCACCGGCCGGAAGCCCTCGCAGATCACGCCCTGGTACGGCCCGGCCCGCGGCTTCGGCTTCAAACGGGAGGTCCAGCCGGTGCTGGATGAGTACTGTGTGGGCTGCCACGACGGCCAGAAGCCGGACCGCCCCAACTTCGTCGTCGATGGAAAAAGCCGGTTTCGCAACTTCACCGCGTCCTACGCGGAGTTGCACCGGTACGTGCGGCGGCCGGGACCCGAAAGCGACTACTTCCCGCAAAAACCGGCAGAATGGCACGCCAGCACGAGCGAACTGGTGCAGATGCTCGAAAAGGGCCACCACAACGTGAAGCTCGACGCCGAGGCCTGGGACCGGCTGATCACCTGGATCGACCTGAACGTGCCCGACCACGGCACCTGGCACGAGCACCGCAGCATCGCCAACGGGTTCGAGAAACGGCGGCTCGAGATGCGCAAGCTGTACGCCAACGTGGCCGACGATCCGGAAGAGATCATCGAAATTGATCGGCCGCCGGTCGAGTTCGTCAAACCCCAGCCGCTGCCCGAACGCAACCCGCAGCTTCCGCAAGTCGCCGGCTGGCCCTTCGGCGCCGACGAGGCCCGGCAGCGACAGGCGGCCGCCGGCGAGCCGACCGAGCTGAAGATCGAGCTGGCCGAGGGCGCCACGCTGGAGATGGTCTTGATCCCGGCCGGCCAGTTCGTGATCGGCGCCACGGACGGGGCGGTCGACGAGTACCCGCCGGGGCGCGTCGCCGTCGAGAAGCCGTTTTACCTGGGCACGTTCGAGGTGACCAACGCCCAGTACGCCCTGTTCGATCCGGCCCACGACAGCGCCTACATCAGCGTGTACAACAAGGACCAAGGCAACCGGGGCGTGGCCGCCAACCAGGCAACCCAGCCGGTGATCCGCGTCTCCTGGCATCGGGCCATGGCCTTCTGCGACTGGCTGTCGCAGCAGACCGGGCAAAAGTTCACCCTGCCCACCGAAGCCCAATGGGAATACGCCTGCCGCGCCGGCACCGTCACCCCGTTGCACTACGGCGACTGCAACACCGACTTCGGCAAGCTGGCCAACCTGGCCGACCAGCGGGTCAACAACCTCTGCCGCCGCGACTCGCCGAAGTGGATTCCCTGCGCCGATGGGGTCAACGACGGAGCGGTCGTCAGTAACAACGTCGGCGCGTACGCCGCCAACGCCTGGGGCCTGAAGGACGTCCACGGCAACGTGGCCGAGTGGACCCGCACCGCCTATCGCCCGTATCCGTACAACCCGGGCGACGGCCGCGACGA
>SDBV01002187.1_pt1 | contig 29261 bp, 41 predicted proteins | sample 2277081 | NCBI WGS metagenome assembly SDBV01 (sample SAMN10402039, study PRJNA504765) | marine sediment metagenome | isolation source: marine sediment core GS10_PC15, 223 cmbsf | place: Arctic Ocean: Southern Knipovich Ridge | collected 2010
GGACTATCATTACTAAGTGGTTTGCTGCGGCTGTCCGTAAGCTGGTATCAGTCCTACAGTTTGGGACCCCTATTTTTCATGGGCATGACGACTCTAATTCCCATATAGGCCGAGCATCCATAGGAGAGGTAGTAGGAAAGTCCCTGGAAATCATCAAAAATAAACTATCTGCTGTAGCAGTGGTTTACATAAAGCCCCCTTTCAGAGACCTTAAATTAGACGTAGCCAGCATAGAGGCCGATGTAGACTTGTTAGCTAATAAGGATACTGGCAGCTTTGATGCTGATATACGGGATATAACCGGAGTAGCCTTAGCTGACTCCGCAGTAGAAAAGCCAGCATTTAGAGGGGCTACCCTCGTAGGAGAAATGCAGGCCTTTCTAGCTGATAACCAGTCATTCATTAAAGGAACAGGAGGAGACATGGGACTAACGATTGGTGAGGTACGGACCTTTATTAAATCGGAAAATCTCAGCCCTGGAGATTTGTTTGGGGCTGCCATTCTTACCGGGGACTCTATTGTAGAGGACCATATCCAAGAGCAGGTCAAAAAGCTGGTAGGGGAACACTACCGAGGAAAGCGGAAGGATACCGAGTATGAGGAGACCCTAGAGACTCTGAAAAAGAAACATGAGGATGAGGCTAAGGAGCTCCAGACCGCTAACGCCACTCTGAAAACTCAGGTAATCGAGGGGAAAGTACCCTCCTTAGTTACCAAGATTAAAGAGGAGCGGAAGCTCGACAAGTCCCAGGCCGCCTTTATTGACCTCAAAGTAAAAGGCTGGACTCCGGAAAAACTGGAGGACGTAGAAAAAGAGCTCAATACCTTTACCGATAAGGCAATCGTTGAGCACCAAAAGCTAGGTACGGCTGTCTACGGCTTACCGGAAAAGAAAGAGCCCGGAACCGGAGGCGGGGAGACAAACGACCCTGATCCCTCGGAACCTGAAATAGAGGAGATGGCTCTGGAGTAGAGACTCGGGGCCCACGCTTTGAGCGGAAAAATCTAATAGAAAAGGACTAAATTTAATGCCCCAATTTTTCAGGACTTCTACCCCGATGGGAGACTGGAGGAGCTTTGGGTTTACCATGTCCGTATCTGAGTCCTGGGAAAACGGCAAACTGTATCTCGTAAATGAGACCGTAGGTCTCCTGTTTATCGGAGACCCTATTTACGATAAGGATACAGGGTGCTATGCCTCCCAGGTCAAAGAGTATGGAGACGAGGCTGTACTCGTCTACCATATCGAAAAGGTCATGGTTAACAAAGAAAACGGCTCCGGCCTCTCAAGTTTTACTCCTGGGAATGCTGTCTACTGGTCCGGTACTAACGGAGACCCGGTTGTCTCAACCTGGGTTTCCGGTTATTACTGGATTGGAATAGCTACCGAGCCTGCCGATGACACAGATGACCAAGTAGAGATAGACCTTAAGGGTGACAAAGCCACTCAAGGAGCCATGCCGACATGAAATCCTCTATCTTCAAGCGGTGGGACTGGACTAAGTTTGATATCAATGATCCTGCTCACAGGGTTATGCTCACAAAGCAGCTTAAGTACTTTCTCGCTATTCCGGACAAATTCCCTAATGCTCTGTATGCCCATGTTAAGGCTTTTCAGGCTGACCGTGCAGAGTATCAAAAAGTAGCCGAGGCTCTCAAGTTAAGAGCCTTTACGACTGCTGCCGATTTTCCGGCAAGTATCCTACCTCTCATAGAGAAATTCCAGCAAACGACATTTTATGACGATGGCTGGGAATCTATCTTTGATGTAAAGGATCTGGCCTCTCAGAGACGCAACGGATTCGCTATGCTCGATGTAGCGTCCGGTATTGCCTTTGCCAAAACTCAGACGGGAGAAAAAGCAAAGGTATATCAGCTCCAGGGCGAAAAGTCGTTTATTTGGTTTGACCGCTACTCTGGGGGCCTCAACTGGGACCGCACCCTATTTGATGACGAGGAGTACGTTACCATAGAGGATAACGCAATCTTCTATCGCAACGCCGCTTTCCAGTCAAGAGCTGCCGTCTACTATGCCCTTATCGAGGCCGTAGGAGTAGCTCAGAATATCGCTTGGCAGCCTCCCACTCCGGCAGCCCTGGCGGTAACAGATAGGGGCTACAATGCCGTGAGGGATGCTAATACGCTAAATGCTGCTGCCCTGAATATCATCAATAATACCCTTAACCGTGGGTATGGGGTGACTCCTGGCAATACTACGTTTATCGTCCTGGCTCCCATGCAGCTCCAAGGCCGCCTTAAGCAGGCTCTAAGTGTGGGACTCGATGTGGGCTCTACTGCCGAAAAGCACATCAATTACAATTTTCAGGTAATTATAACTCCCATGCTGTCTGGTGCTGGCTTTGCCACGCAGTACTACGTCATCCTTCCTAAGCAAAAAATGAAGGTAGGGTTAAGGATGGACCTTACCACTTTTGCAGACTTTGATATCCTTTCCTACGTAGATACGCAGGTAGGCTGGATGAGACACGGAGGAGCTATCGGAGACCAGCAGCAGGTACAACGCTGCGCTATCGCATAGCCCAGAGCTTAACCAGTGAAAGCACTTAACGGGGAGGGAGCAGCTAAGACTCCCTCCCTTTTTCCTTCCTATGCCTAGAGAAATGATTAGGACCTCAGACCCCCGGGTCCGGGATATCCTTAGGCTCAAGAAAGACTATAAGACTACCGTACCCCATAACAGGGCCCTCCATACAATCCTGCCGGATTATAGCTGGAGTAGACAGCCCTGCTTTATAGTAGGAGGGGGCCCCAGTCTCCGGGGCTTTGACTTTCAGAGGCTCCAGGGAAAGGGGAAAGTCATAGCAGTAAACAGGGCCTACCTAGACTGCCCCTTTGCTGACATGCTCGTCTTTATGGACAAAACCCGGTTTTATCGCTGGGCTATGGAAAACAAATTAGATAAGAAATCTAAGGTAAGGTTTGAGGAGTTTAAAGGCATTAAGGTCTATATCTTTATGGCGCATGATATACCTAATGTCTACCTGGTAGCCAGGGCCGGAAAGTACGGACTCTCTACCAGCCTGGAGGAGGGTATCTACATAGGGACTAATAGCGGATACTCGGCCCTCTCTATTGCCCTATGCCTGGGAGCTCAGCCTATCTACCTGCTGGGCTTTGATATGAAATATGAAAGGGACGATAAGGGCAAGCCTATTTCCCATTACCATAAATACCCCTCTATCCAAGAGGAGAAAGTAGTAAAGGATTTTAAGCTGGGGCTAGAGAGGCTGGCTCCAGAGCTCAAGATGAGAGGCCGGAGAGTCATAAACCTTAACCCGGACTCTGGGCTTAAGTGCTTTGAGTTTGGAGATATTGAGGAGGTCCTATGATTAGAGTAGACCTTAGGGAGGGGCATTTATACGAGCTCCTAAAAGACGCTTTGATATGGCATATCGAGAGAGCCGGGAGGGTCTGGATAAAGACGGCCCTAAAGCATAAGCTCCTAAAAATCAAAGTCAAAGTAGCCTAATGCTAAATGCTGAGCTGGAAAGGGAATTATCTTACGTCATCATTTCCTACTATACCACTAATACCCCTTATCAAATCGAGATACAGAAACTCCGGGAGAGCCTGGAGAGATTTAGGCTGCCCTATAAATTTTATCCCGTAGCCAGCCGGGGCTCCTGGATTAGAAACGTACAGATAAATGAGGAGATAATCCTACAGGCCTTTACTGATTTCCCGGGTAAGGCTATCGTATCGCTAGACGCTGATGCAGTGGTAATAAAATACCCGGCTCTCTTTGAGTGCATCGACTGCGATTTTGCAGCCCACTATCACGCTTGGCCTAAGCAGTCTAGGACGGAGCTCCTATGCTCTACTCTGTATTTTCAGGACACTCCCATAACCCGGGACTTTCTTAACGACTGTCTCCGCAGATATTTCGAGTATCCGGCTACCCGGCAGCAGCCTAATATGGAGGCTGTCTTTAATTATCAATGGAAAGGTAAGCATCATTACCGTAAGGAAATGAGATTTATAAATCTGCCTCCCCAGTACTGTAAGATATTTGACCTTATGGCAGATATTAAATTCCCGGTTATAGAGCAGTATCAGGCTAGCCGGAGGTTTAAGAAACTCGTAGGCTAAGATGGTCTACCATTGTGTTACAATTCAGGATCATTAATTGTGTTACAATTCCCTGTACATTCGATTGTAACACGGAGGTAGCATGACTCATGAAACCAAAGAGGGAGATATTTCCTATACTTTCAGGTATCCAAAAGAATTGCATGAAAGGCTAGAGACTTACATAAACAAAGAGAATGAAGGACACTGGTATAATCTTAAGGGCAGAGCCTCAATAATCAGGCAGGCCTTAAGAGAATTTTTAGATAGAGAGGAGGAGAAATGATAGACAAGGTAGGGATTGAAATTGTTAGACTGGTTTGCATAGGGCTAGCTCTAGTCGGAGTAGCTGGGGTTTTTATGTGTGGGGGTAGGCTCTGTGATGACTGGAGAGAGCGGAGGAGAGTTAAAAAAATAATGGAGGGCAGATGATAGAAAACATAGTTTTCGTAGCTTTCGTAACCGTACTGGTCCTGTTGTCTTTCTGGGGAGGCCTTATAAAGCTCAGGAGAAAGCATAAGGCTTTGAGGGAGAAATTTACTAGGCCCCTGGGGCCCAAGAGCCCAGAGCCCGGCTACGGAGTCCCGGGCAGCCCAGTTACGGGGCATGTCAGATTTAGGGTAGATAAGGTAAAACCCTGGACCGGATTCTTAGAGCTGGACGGGCAGAGGATTAGGTTTTTAACTTTAAGCATGGGCATAAAGCCTAATGAGCTCCCTATAGTTACCATCTCTGTCTATGCCCGGCTGATAGAGGGAGAGATTATAGGGGCTACCGGAGCTATAGAAATCATCCATATAGACGAGTCCACTAAGGGCAAGAGCTACGGCCCTCCTCAGGCTGATAAGGAAAATTGCCCCTATACCAAAAGTGCCTATGCCTGCCCCATGTTAAGTGGATTAGAGCTAACTGAGGCCAAGCCTCCCAAGGCTGACAATACCGGGGGCTGCCCGGCAGGGATAAAGCTAGATGATAAATGAAAGACTGGACATAATAATCCCCACTCATAAACGGTTTGTAAAGCTGGTCCGGACCTTAAAGAGCATCCCCCAGTATGACTGGATGGACCTGCATATAGTCTTTGACGGGGACCCTGATGCTCATCAGAAATTTATGGACCTCCGGGGATACTGGAAAGGGGAGCAGGCAAAGTTACATTTAATCCAGCACAGGGGCTCTGTCTTCTCTAGGAACCTCGTAACTCGGAAAGCGGAGGATGCTATCTTATGGGGTACTGATGATATCGTTTTTGAGAAAGGAGCTATTGAGTCTGGATGGGAGAATCTTAAAAAGCGTTTTCCGGACGGAGACGGGGTAGTAGGATTTAATCAGCATAACGCCGCACCTCCAGGTAATTTCTGCTGGACCGGAGTAGCCATAATGGGGCAGACTTTCCTTAGGAGGTATCCCGGCAAGCTCGTATCTTGGACCGAATATTTCCATTTTGGGACCAGGGAGATAGAGACCCTAGCACTCAAAGTAGGCAAGCTCTATAAGGACAAGGCCGCTAAAATCTTTCATTTCCATCCGGACGTTATGCCTACTGAAATGGATGAAACGCATTATACGGCCCGGGCTGAGATAGGCGCAGATATGAGCCTTAAAAAGTATCGGAAAGCCAAGGGGCTTATTTGGGGCTATGGAGCGGAGAGCTCAGAGAAATGCAAACTATAACCCATGTAGTGCAAGTCTTTCTGGATATCGAAAGGCCGGACCCTAACGTGGTGCTGCCCTTGGCCTGGGTAAAGGGCCGGGTACAAGTCTTTAATCAGTTTACCCTACGCTCCCTGCTCCGGCAGACGGACCCTGCTTTCCATATCTTTTTAATCTGCGGACGGAGGCATAAGGCCTATACGGAGTCTCTGCCCTGGCACAAGAGGGTAGAGCTTATCTATCCTACAGGGGATGACCGGATAGGAGCTACCCTTACCAGCTCTCCCAAGTTTAAACATATCATCCCTACCCTGCATATCCAGGAGTACCTAGGTTTCAATACGGACTACCTGGCTATCAGCAGGTTAGACTCTGACGACATGTATCATCGATGTGCTATGGAGGAGGTTAAAGCTGCCTCCCGGCTGCATCATAAAGGGGGCCTGAGGGCTCGGCTCCTATTCCGTAAGTTTTGGAAATGGCATAGGCTGGACCGGGTATTAGAACAGCAGGACGAGGTAAGCCCTCCTTTCTATACTCATATATTCCCTAAGGATATCTACCAGGATAAGCATATTATGGGGCCCCTGCATTTCGATAACCATAGATTTGTAGGGGGGCCCAAAGACGATGCAGTAGGGCTCTCCCCTAATAAGGTCTGCGTACTTTCTCATCAGCATAATATCTCCCGTATCAAAAGGGGCAGGCCTCTTAGGTATATGAGACCCTGCGAAAGGGGTAGGCTGCTCAGGACAAAGCCCGGCAGTACCCGGGAGAGGCATGAAATAGTAAAGCACTTGGAGCCCTTTGGAGTTACGGGGGATTTGATATGAAAGTATATATAGCCCTGCTTACCCATAATTTGAGTCTCTTAACCTTAGCCTGCCTGAATAATCTTTTATTAAATACCCGGTATCCATACCGCTTAATATGGGTAGATAACGGCTCGGACCCCTCGGAGTATGCCCCGGTCCAAAAGGTCATAGAGGAAAACTGGGAGGATGCTATCTATGATGGTTTCCAGGAAAACAGATTTTATGCCCAGGGTACTAACCTGGGGCTAGATATAGCAGCCTATCAACATGGGGCAGAGCTTGTGGTCTGTCTCAGTAATGACGTTTTTGTAAGCCCCGGCTGGCTAGGCAAGCTCGTAGCATTAATGGAGCAGCGCCCTAGGCTGGGGCTTATTTCGCCTATGACCGATAATATAAGCGGAGGAGCTAACTACCGCAGATATTATAAGGGCCTCTGTACTCATGAGTGGCTAAACTCCAGGCCTCCTAGGGTCCATTTCTATAAGTCTAATGTGGCTCTATTCTGCGGCATGATAAGGGGAAAGGTAGTGAGGGACGTAGGGCTACTGCATGAGGAGTTTTTTATCTGCGGTAATGATGACGATTATAACGATAGGGTCCGCATGTCCGGTAAGCATACAGGCATAGCTCTAAATGTATTTGTAGAGCATCAGCACTCCGCTACAAAAAATATGGTATTCCCGGATAGGGCAGAAATTAAGAAGCGTCACAGAAAGCTGCTGGAGCTCCGGAGACAGCATAGAGCCAGGACGGGAGACTACAGGGCATGATAATAGAGGAGTATAGGTCTGTCTGTCATGGGGGGAAAATAAGGCCTTTCCTGTTTACCGAGCATACGCCCCCTAAGGACAGGGAGCCGGGGAAGGTAATTATATGCCAGTGCCTAGATTGTAAGCGGCTCTGCTCAATAGAAAAGGAGAAAGCATGAGGGTAATAATAACTGGGATGCACAGAAGCGGTACAAGTATGACTGCGGCCCTGCTGGGTTTCTGCGGCTTGGATATCGGCAATAACTTTAGACCTATTCAGGCCTCTAATGCTAAGGGCTATTTTGAGGACCTGGATTTTAAAGCCGTAAATAAGCGGCTACTTAAAATAAGCGGAGGAGGGAAGGGCTCTTTTAATCCTCCCCTAATCATAAAAGAGGATGAGGAAAGCAGGCAGCTTGTCCGGGCATTTCTGTTTAAATGGAAAGGCCGGGGACCTGCTGGATGGAAGGACCCTAGGGCCTCTCTTACTATCCATATATGGAATAAGTATATTTCTAATCTCCAGGTAGTAGTATGCCTCAGGCCTCATATCGAAATAGCCCAAAGCCTACGGACTCGTAATGGATTCAGCATAGAGAAAGGTCTAAAGGTAACTGATGCCTATCTTAAGACGCTCAACTTTCATGTACTGGCAAATAAAATCCCGGCTCATTATATAAACTACCATGATTTAATGAGGGATTGGAGGGCCCACCTCCCCCGACTCTGCGTGGACCTGGGAATAGGGGGACCGAAAGACGAGGCTGCTATAGATGATTTTATAGAGCCTGCCTTGTGGCATGAGAGACAGGGGGAAAAATGAGAGACGTTACTGTAATTTTAATAACCTATAATAGACCAGGAGCTTTAAGGGCCTGCCTCCGGAGCATACGCTCCCGATATCCGGACATACCTATTATAGTATCTGATAATGGAAATGACCCTTTAACTCCCAGGCTATGCAGGAAAGCCGGAGCCCAGCATTTAGACCTTCCGTTTGACTGCGGAGCTAACATGGCTCGTAAGCAGGGACAGGCTGCGGTAGAGACGAAGTACTGGGTAATAACAGAGGATGACTTTATATTTACCCGGGACACTGAGCTACAGAATTTCAAAGTGGTATTAGACCGGGACAGGAAAGTAGACTTAATAGGGGGCCCCTGCATCCGCAATAATAACATAGGGACGGTAGGCTCTACCTTTCGGATAGATAAGGAGCAGCAGACTTTCTATAGGACCCCCATAAAGTTACCAGCATATAGCGTAATTAAAGGAGTGCCTTATTATTACTGCGATTTTGTCCGTATGTTTTTTATGGCTCGTAAGGATACTCCGATAGACTGGGAGGAGAAACTCTACATAGGGTCCGGTACTCATATATCCATACTGCTTAAAAACTATCTGAAAAAGCAGGAGGCCCTAAAGGAGAGGAAGTATGCCCCGGCTCCTGGAGAGGTAAGCCTACACTCTATTTGGCCTTGGTATCAGCTAGCCTTTACCTATGCCTGCTCAGTCTCTCATACCCAGGCTGAGGAAACAAAAGAGTATAGGAATAAGCGGAGACGGGTTAGGGCTCAATGGACAAAGCTATATAAAGAAACTGGACTTAGGTACGGAGTTTTTGATAATAAGAGGGTAAGGGATTTTAAATTGAATAAGAATATAACCTATGAGGAGTATTTAGCATCCCAGGTAAAGGGGGAGGAGAAATGAACACCGAGCTCTTTGAGGACTTATGGAAAGAGAAAAAGCCGGGGCAGCAAAAGCAGGAGTATTTCTATTTCCTGCGCTGGCTATGGTATCACTTTAAAGGCGTAGATGGTCCTATAGTAGTAGAGATAGGAATAAGGAGGGGAGCCCAGAAACGCTTTTATGAGCAGCTTTTTGGAGCCCGGCATATAGGGATAGACATTACCTCTACTTATGCTAAGCCGGATATCCTGGGAAACTCTCAAGATGTCCATACGAGACGGGAGCTGGAGTCTATGCTGGGAGCCCAGAAAGCAGACCTTATCTTTATAGACGGGGACCATAGCCTTACGGGGGTCCGTAGAGACTACGAGCTCTACCGGGACTTAGCTCCTATCATAGCTATACATGATATCCACTGTACCCGGATAGATGTAGCCGCAGGCAGCTTTTGGAGGAGCCTGGATAAACATAAAATGCTAGGCTACCGTTTTATAGAATTTTTCAGCCCCGAGCCTCCGGACCATTACGGCATAGGAGTCATAGAAAGTCTGGGGTTATAATGCACATAAACATTATGATTGCTACCTATGACAGGTGGGACCTCCTTAAGGCCTCCCTCCGCTCTTTAGGTAAGCAGGACTATAAGGATTTCTCAGTCCATATAGCCATAGACGGAAATATCTTTATCCCCCCATGGCTAAAGAAAGCGGACGTAGAGCTCATCATAAATAAGAAGCGGCTAGACGTAGTAGCAGCCTATGGACGCTATACGGAAAGATGCAAAGAGGGGGCCCTACTCAATGCCTCAGACGATATCATGTATCATCCGTCCTGCCTCTCTGCTGCCGTATACAGCATGAGGCAACACTACCGTAAGGGACCGGGCATGGTAGGCATAAACCAGCTACAGGACGGCTCTCCTAAGGGCCGTAAATATGCCTTTGCTTTAATGAATCGAGCCTACCTAGACCTATTCCCAGGAGGTATTATTTTCTGTCCTGATTATATCCACTATAACTCAGACCGGGAAAATGGTATCTTTGCCCAGACTATTCAAAAATTTACTTTCTGCCCGGAGGCTAAGGTAGACCATATCCGAGTGAGGGACCATACTACCGAGCTGGGACTTAGGGTCTATAAACAGGATAGGCATACTTGGAATACAAGAAAGATGAGGGGCTACCTTTGGGGAAAGAATTTTACTAGATTAAGATAGGAGTAAATAAAATGGTTATTAAACAGATTAACGAGAAAAAGGCTATTGTCAAAATCGGAAAGACAGAGCTGTTTTTTATGGAGACCGGGGACTATTTATCTATTACCTCTACACAAGCATATAGGGCCCTGGAGTATAAGAAAGGGAGCCTTTCGGCTAGGACGGCTAGGGGCTTAAAAACGGGGCAGGCCATAAAGGACATTATCAAAAAGGCCAAGGGGTCCTCTGCTGAAATTATCCTTATCGAAATTTCGTAGGCTTTTTACTCTCGAGATAAGATTTTACTCGGGGGCTTTTTGCTCTCGAGATAAAAAATAGGGGTATAATGAAAATTCAATTATTCCATCCTCCGCATCCTACGGCTACTGATGATAGGCTGGATGCTCCCCTGGGCCTGCTCTATGTAGCTGCTGCAATTATTAGAGCCGGACATAAGGCCATAGTTACGGACCTCTGCGGTACAAAAACAGAGAATGAGTGGGCAGCTAAAATAGAGGATGCTGATATTTACGGCATATCCTCATACGTCTGTACTATGGATATCTCGGACAAGATAGCCCAGCTCTGCCTAAAGAGAAATCATAGGGCTGTTATAGTAGGGGGAGGGGCTAACTTTACGGGACTGGTAGAGACTGGGAGCTGGGAGCATATCCCTAATGTATTTAATTCCATAGTGGTAGGGGCCGGGGAGCTGGCTATCCTAGAGCTCATAGAGGACATCCGGAAAGGCCGTAAGCTCAGGCTTACTTATGAGCAGCCCCTAGGCCGGGACCTGGACGAGTACGTAGGCCCCATGTATGGTTTAGTGGATTTGGACAGCTACCATAGGACTATAGGGGGAGACAAGTCTATAACTATCTTGACTACCCGGGGCTGCCCTTTTCGCTGTAATTTCTGCGGCCTGCCCTCCCAGGCCCGTACTGTAAGGTACAGGTCCGCAGAGTCCGTAGCGGATGAGATTAAATATATAATTGACAGGTTTGAAATAAAAGCCTTTAATTTTCAGGATGATACATTTATAGTAAATAAGAAAAGGGTAAAGAAATTGATGGACCTTATCGGCCCTCTAGGTATTAAGTTTAGATGCTTAGGCAGGGCCGGCCTTGACACTGAGGAGGACTACCGTATTATGAAAGAAGCAGGCTGCCAGTCTATAGCCTGGGGTATTGAGTCCGGCTCTCAGAAAATGTTAGACCGTATGAATAAGCAGGTAAAGGTTAAGGATAATTATAATGTCATAGAGTGGGCTAAGAAATACGATATCTTGGACCGCATCTTTTTACTCGTAGGATTTCCCGGAGAAACCCGGGAGACCCTGGAGGAAACCAAGGCCTTTATAAATGCTGCGGACCCCTCCCAGTATATAGCCTCTACCTTTCAGCCTTACCCCGGCATACCAGTTTGGAAGGACCCGGAGGCTTTCGGAGTCCTCAAAATCTATACGGAGTTTTCTAAGTATATCCAGGTAAACGGGAAGGGACTGGGAGGCCACTGTAATATTGATACTGTAGATTGGACTAGAGAGGAATTTGAGGAAATGCAAATTGAGTTTAGAGAGTGGCTTGCTACCCGTAAGCTCCGGGGGCCTATTCAGGAGTACGAAAAAAACCTAACCTGCATGAGGAGTAATTAAAATGGCAGTACCGGAAAACGGCTGGAGTACCTTGGCAGAGGCAGTTTCTTACTTTGCTAATAACAGACTGCGTACAAAACACTGGGACGACTTGACTACAGATGACCTTAAAAATAAGGTCCTCAATAATTCCTATATCCGCATAACCTCGGATAAGCGCTGGAATATTCCCAGCTCTCCCACTGCTGCTCAGCTTGCAATCCTTAAGCTATCCCAGCAGGAGGCAGCTTATAACTTAGCCCTGCATCTAAATGATGAGGACCGGAGGAAAGGACTACAGGCCCAGGGAGTACAAATGGCAGGCATAGTAAAAGAGATTTATCCTGCCGGGACTTTCTTGCCCGACTGGATAGAAAAGATACCCTTTCCTGCTATCGTACTAAACCTTATGGAGGCCTTCCTGTCGGCTAAGCCTTTCTATGCCGGGAATATAGACAGGGATGAGAATAGGGCAGCATCGGATGACGTAACAGATTTCTAGGAGGGATCATGACCATAGACGTAAGAGATAATGCAGAGACCAGGGCAGAGCCTTTTGACCTGGAAGTACTGTCTACTCCGGGGCCCACTGATAAGCTATACATGGCAGCAGCCCTAGACCTTACTTTCCAATTCAGAGTAAGGGATATCGGCACTACTGTAGCAGTGAGGGCCGAGGGGAGCCTAGACGGGAGGGAGTGGTACAACCTGGATGCTGGAGACGAGGACTACGAGATAACAGCAGACGGGGTATACGGGATGACCTATCGGGGCTACATAACTTACGCTCGGTTTAATTTCGTCTCAGAGGCCGGAGGCACTCCTACCATAGATGTAAAGGCCCTCATAGGGGTTATCTCATGAGATACTTAAATCAGGGAGGGAAAATCTCTGCTATCCTTACTGAGGCAGTGGCGATAGAAAGGCACTTACATAATAGAGAACGATGGTTTGGTATTTCCCTGGACCAGTCCGGAGACGACTGGGCCTTAAGGGGTACGCTTAATCCTTTCGTATTGACCTCCGGAGCTGCGGACTGGGGAGCCTGGGCAAAGATACTGGGCCCTGATGATACCCCGGCTATTCCGGGCATGGTTAGTTTTGACGGGCATAGGGTTTTGGTAACGGACATGGGAGCTGCCACTCCTTTTATTATCCAAGTGGCCCAGGGTCCGGATGCAGACGTATCCCTAGCTGCCGGGCTCTTTACTGAGTTTATGATAGTAGCTGCTGATGCCGTAGTAGCTAGGGCCGGAGGAGCCCCCTTTGATATCATTACCCGGAGAGTCCCAGCAGGTACGCAGGTCTGGGCTCGGACAAAGTGTGCTACCGCAGATACCATAGACCTCTTTGTAGGAATACATGAGTATGAGGACTAATGCCTAAGACTGTAGGAAAGGTCCCAGACCGGAAAGCCGTTGCCCAAATCGGTAAAGTCTACGAGTCTGCCGGGATTAGGCTCCGGGACATTTTCCTAAGCGTAATGCCCGGCTCTTTTAAAACTCAGAATATCCCTAAGGCTATGGGACAGGTACGGACTGTAGTAAACGGACTAGACCGGATAAGTATTAAGTGGGCTCCCCCCTCTACCAAAGAGGCTTATAACGAGGCTGCCGCTATCAATAGGACTAGAGCCAGGGCCTTAGGATTTGAGCCTAACCCTAAGTATGATAAGGACAATCATGCCAGGACTATAGAGGCTACCCAGGAGGCCATGACTCAGGACCTCGTAGACGCTAATCAAAGTATCCTGGTAGGAGCTCAGTCCTACTTTAGCTCTCTAGCTGAGCTGGGCAAAGAGGCTACGGAGCTCAAGGCCTTTTGGGACATGAGGGATGAGGAGATAATAGCCGGGCTGCTGGATGACGCTATCAGAGACGGGGAGAGCAGGCAGGCCCTCTCTAAGAAACTCCTAACCTATTTCCGGGGACTCTTTGGGGAAATGCAATTTATAACGATAAACGGCAGAAACTATCAGATGAAATATTACGCTGAGCTCGTAGGCAGGACTAGGCTCCGGCACGTACAATCCGAATCTACCCTAAACATGGCAGCAGAGTATCAGATGGACTTAGTAGAGATTTCTAACCATGGGACCACTACTGTTGTCTGTCAAGAGTTTGAAGGGAATGTATACTCTATAAGCGGAAAAACCAAGGGTTATTCTAAGCTAAAACAGGAGCCTCCCTTTCATCCTAACTGTTGGCATAATATGTTTGTAACCTCCCTAGGGGCTATCCAGGTCCGTAAGAAATATGGGCAGGAGTAACCATGATAGATGCGTATTTGACTGATACTATAACCCGGTATATAGCCGGAGTCCTAGACGAGTGGAATGAGCGGAGCTATACTACCGAGGAAATGCCTGCCATGGTTTTTTTCAAAACTAAACTAACCCGTAATATGGAGGGAGAGGAGGTAGTATCTCAAATAACCGTACTCTTTAGTGCGGATCAGGCCATGAGTCATAAGGATAGGATAAAGCTACTGGGAGAGTCATTTACCCATGGCATAATAAATTTCGGTAGGCCCCGGGATTTCTCGGACGTTATGAAGGAACTGTATTTAGAATGAGTAAGACAGGATTTTTTATGGATACCCGGGACTTTGATAAGAATTTCTCTAGGGTCATAGAAAAGACTATCCCCCAGGCCACTAAGAAAGGTTTGGTAAAGGCCGCATGGGAGGCCCTGAGGGATGCCGAAAAAGAGGAGCCTACTGTTCCCTTTAGGGAGGGACACTTAAGGGGCTCTAAAGAGGTACATGAGTCCCGGGACTTATTTGACCTTTTCGTAGAGTTTGGATTTAATATCGAGTATGCCGCCATACTACATGAAATGCCGGGGAAGGAATACAAAAACCCTAATACCCCCGGCTCTGGTCCTAAATTTCTGGAGACCAAAATAGTAAAGTATAAGGAAAAGTATATAGAAATTATTGCCCTGTCTATAAGTAAGGAGCAGAGGCCGCTGGCATGAATATAAATTTATTTAAAGGAATAATAATCTGCATAGAAGATTTGACTACGAGTTTTAAAATAGGGTATAACGAGGCCAGAGCTATAAACATGATACCGCTTTTAGCTGGATACATCCCGCAGGAGGCCGAGGCTACCCCCCGGCTGGCAGCAGTGTTACAGAATACTGGAGGAGCTGTAGACGGGCAGCTCCCGGACCAAATATGGAAAGCTATACAGGTACTCAATAGAGCTAAAGATTATATGACGGCCTACGCTGATGCTCTGGAAATCTTTACCGCTCTGCATGGGGGATGCTGCAAACCATTTCCCTCTGTTGAATCCGGATCAGAATATGAGGTAATGATTATAGAGGCCCAGGCCGAGCCTGCCAGTATAGGGCAAGATGATAACGGGTATTTTGTATTTTCCACTAACTATATATGGATATGCAAAGATGCTACATAGTAAAATTTTTAGGAGGTAAATAGGATGCCTAGTCTACCTATGGGAGAAATCTCGGCAGCTAATATTATATGGGACCCTACGGGTACTCCCGTATCTTTTAAGTCTGCTTTCGGTGCTATCGTATTACGTGGGACAGATACTATAAACTCTGTCCAAGAGGAGCGCATGGGGGATGCTGATGTATCGGCAGTGCATGGGGGTATGGTCCTGGAGCTTGAGGTCCCCATTACCCGCACAGAGCTTGCAAAGCTCCCCACTGTCCTACAGGGGGTAATTACGGGGGACGAGCTTACGCTCGTAAATAAGGCTGGATGCGAAGCGGACCCCAAGCCCATCTTTATCCAAACCATGTGTGGGGGAGACCCTGAGTTGGATAAGAAGAAATGGATAAATATCTTCTCTGCCTACCCCTTCCGTTCTTTTGAGCTCACCTATGACCGCTCTACCCAGAGAGTCATAAACGTTATCTTTAAGTGCTTTGTCTCTACCGAGTCCGCCACTCTGGATAAGTTTGGGACTATCGGGGTAAATTAGTAGGAGAGGAAATGCTGACATTATCTACTAAGAAAAGTCTGCATAAGCCTATCGAGGTAGAGGTAGACGGAAAGGTCTACTCTCTTGCAAAGGTCCCCAAGTCCCTATTTGAAAAGGTGATAGAGCTTGAGCTAACGGGGGACCCCCTGGCAGGCTATGAGCAGGTTTTTACGGCTTTCGGTATCCCTAAGACTGTCCTCTCTAAGCTGGACAGTAGGGATGTTAAACTCATTACTGGCCTGCTTACTAATGCCATCCTCAAAAACGAGGACTACCTTGACGATGCAGTAAAAAACGAGCTCGGGCTTGGAAAGACAAATTAATACTTTTAGCCGATGCCTTTCCAAGCCTCTTTAGCTGGACGGAATTAGAGGACCTGCAGAATACCCTGGATATCAGGGACTTTAATTTTCTCGTATTGAAGGCAGAAAAGAAAAAGCTCATGGCTAAATACGAAAGGCTAAGAGAAATGGCCCTAGCGTTCGCCGGGGGTACTGAATTGCAGGACGAGTTTACCTGTCTGTATTATGCCCTTAAACAAATAGAGCAGGAGGAAAAGGAAACATAATGGCAGTCGGCTTTATGGGAGGCAGCATAGTATCTAAAATGCTGCTGGATACTACTAAATGGTCTAACTCTATCAGGGTAGTAAAGGGGGACCAGGATACCCTAAAGGGCAAGGCTGCCAAAAACGCAGAGGGCTTTAGGAAAATGGGTACGGCCATGACCGTAGCCGGGGCCGCCATAGTAACCGGGCTCATCCTGGCAGTAAATAAGGCTGCCGATGCCCAAGAGACTTTTGCTAAATTTGACACGATATTTAAAGACGTAGGAGCTGAGGCCGAGGCTATGTCGGTAAGCCTGCAAACGGGATTTGGGCTCTCCGAGGTAGCAGCTAAGGATATGCTGGGAGCTACCGGGGACCTGCTTACAGGCCTCGGCATGGGGTCCGATGTAGCCCTAGACCTGTCTGTAAAAACTCAGCAGTTAGCGGTAGACTTAGCCTCTTTTACTAATTTCTCAGGAGGAGCCAAGGGAGCCGCTGACGCTCTGACTAAAGCTATGCTGGGAGAAAATGAATCGGTGAAAGCTTTGGGCATAACCATCAGAGACAGTATGGTTATGGAGCAATTAGCGGCTGAGGGTAAAGACAAGCTTACTGGCTTGTCGCTCTCGGCAGCAAAGGCCGAGGCGGTCTTAACCCTAGCCGTAAGGCAGTCTAAAAATGCTATAGGAGACTACGAGCGTACCTCGGGCAGTTTGGTAAATCAGAAGCGGCTCTTAGCTGCTCAGACTGAGAATTTGGTAAATACTCTAGGCGCTCATTTAATCCCTGTAGCCACTAAGGTTGTTACCAAAGTAACTGAGATAGTAACTAAGATTTCAGACTGGATGAAAGCTAACCCCAAACTAACCGGGACTATCATTAAAATAGCAGCCGGGGCCGGGGCTTTCCTGGCAGTAACGGGCCCTATAGTAATGATGCTCCCTAAAATAGTAGCTGGTATCGGCCTGCTTAAAGGGGGCATTATCTCCCTCGGTACAAAAATGCTTTGGTTTGTAGCCACTCCAGCAGGCCTTATCGTAGTAGCCCTGGCAGCTATCGCCATAGGATTTATGAAAGTAAAGAAAGCCCAGAACGAGGCCAACAAAGCAGCAGAAAGATATAACGAGGTATCCGGGAAATTCGAGGACAAACTTAAGGGCATAGCTACTCAGGCAGGCTTAACCTCTGAGGAGTTTGAAACCCTCAAAAAGAAATATAAGGGCAATATAAACGTAATGGCCCTTGCTATCAAAAAGGGAGAGGAGGGCATAGAGCTCCAAAAGGCTATGAATGAGGTAGGCAAAGAGAGGGTAGAGCAGCAGGAGGCCGAGAAAGATGCCATAGACGCTACGCTCCCTAGCCTTGCTGATATGGTAGCAGGACTGGGAAGCACCTCTACCGCCATAAAAGATGTAACCAAAGAAACCAAAACTTACCTAGACTACCTTGACGACATGGGACTTAAAACCTTAAAGGAAAAAGGGGACCGGGTAACAGAGCTAGAGGGTTTTGTTAAGGACCTGGATACGGCTTATAAAAACGGGAAAATCTCACTGCATGATTATAAGACGGCTACGGATGCTGCCAAGAAAGAAATAGAGGACCTGAGCACTGAGATAGTAGAGACCGCTGTCCCTACTGCTAATGACCTTTGGGACGCTTTGCAGCAGGCTCCGGAGGCCCTAACAGAGATAGCCGAATTTCCAGGCAAGATAGAAAAGCCTGCAAAAGAGGGAGCCAGGAGAGTTAAGACTGCATGGGCCGAAGCTGCGGACGGCTTAAAGACAAAATGGTCTAATATGTGGAGCTCTTTTTTAACTGGTCCTATCTCTCTAAAAACCTTTGGAGACGCTTTTAAGACGTTTGTTGGAAATATGAAAACTCAATTTTTCGATATGATAGGACAGATGATTGCTAAGTGGACCACTGGCTTTTTAGTTAAGCTCGTATCCGGCACTAAGGATGCAGTCGGTACGGTAGTAGGGACCCTTAAAGATGTAACAAGCGGAGCCCTGGACTTAGCTAAGGGGTTTTCTCCTACGGGAGCTATCGCTACCGGAATAGGGGCAGCAGTCGGTACGTTTCTGGGGGGCCTGCTGGGACCTAAGGGGCCGTCCGCTAATGATACCCGGCTGATTAAGGACAATACCTGGGCTACAAATCAAAACGTCCTAAACGCAGTAGGAGGCCTGGACTCTATTAAGTGGAGTCTCTGGAATTTGGAGCCCGTATTTAATGATATCAAACTAACCCTCTGGGACCAGACCGGGATACTGGGTATGATAAACGATAAGATAGGAAGGCCTCCGGCAGGGACCAGCAAGAGCGGTAGGGGGACCCCCTCTGGGGCCTCCGCAGTAGTCCCGGGAGCCATCAATATCCAGAGCCTTATTAAAAATGTAAACATAAACGGTATAATGATTTCAGAAAGGGACTGGGCTAGAAAGTCTTTGATACCTGAAATATTCCAGGCCCTAAAGCAGAGGGCTCTTAAAAGCAAGCTCCAGTCTATACTAGGCATAAGCTAATGAGTAGCGTTTTTAAGTATGCAGTAACTAACCTTATCAATGTAAATACCCTTATAACCGTAAGCTCAGAGCACACTATCTATACTATGGACAAGCTCTATAATGTCCGGCCCTCCTATCCTTTTAGGTTTGCAGGGGTAGGCTCCGCAGGTAATGAGGAGTGGATATGTATAGAGTTTCCGGCCCCCAAAAAAATAACCCTGGCAGCCCTCTTTAATCATAACCTGATACGCAACCATGGCTCGGACGTTTTTAAGCTCAAGGGCTGTATTGCGGGCTGCTCCTCCGGAGGCTGTAACTGGGATGCTCCGGACTATGAGTTAGACATGCTGGATAGGATAATCCTTAATCATAAAAACTCTTACTCTAAGCTGGCAGAAAAGTATCTAGCCTGGAGGTTTGATTTTATAAACTCCAGAAACCCGGACGGCTATATAGAAATAGGAGACGCTGTATTAGCTAACTGGGAGAAATTTAAATCTAATGTCCGGCTACAGCCCGGCAGACCGGACGGTCCCATCTTCAATATGGGAAACCAGCAGAGCCATTATGGGCAGGACTGGACAAACTACCGCTCTGAGTCTGAGCAGTTTTTTACCATGACCTTTCTTAATACCGGGGACCCTGCCGTAGTGGACGAGCTGAAAGTATTTTTCTCCAGGATACAGCAGCAGGGGGGCAAGTTTATAGTTATACCGGATGACGGGCAGCCCTTTTGCTACTATGTAGTCATTGTGAATTTCGAGGCCCTGGCTAACCGTCTAATGTATGGACTTACCGGAGAGCTCAGGGAGTGGACCTTAACCCTCAAAACTTTAGTAGAGGGTATATCACTGCTGGGCTAAAATGATTTCTACTACCTTTCAAAAAGAGGTCTGGGACAAGCTCAATAGTATAGAGCGGAGGCTGAGCTTAGCAGGAGGGGGGGGGTCCTTTGCTCCGTCTGATGCCCAGTATTTAACCCTGTCTCTAAGTGCCCTACTCCCTAATGAAAGGGTCCTTACGGCTGGAGTAGGCCTTGGCCTCGTAGACGGAGGGGCAGGGGGAGCCGCTACCCTTAATGTAGACGTAGGGATAGCTGATGACGATATAGCACAGATAGATATGGTAGGGGTAGCAGATAATGACTATGCGAAATTTACGGCAGCCGGGCTGGAAGGCCGGAGTTATGCCGAGGTGCTTTCAGACCTGAGCGCCCAGGCTTTAGCCGCCTTCAATTGGAACACTCAAAACCTGGCAAACATAGGGACGCTATCAGCTAATGGGATAACCGACATAAGTACAGTAGTAACTAATATTGCATCCGGGACTATTGGACAGAGGCCCGGCGGCATTGTAGGGGACATTAGATTTAATACTACTCTAGGGAGATATGAATTTTATGACGGGGCCTGGGAAAACGTATTACTTTCCGGTAATGTGGGCATAGCTGATAATGATATATTAAGTGTGGACCTTGCAGGGGGATTGGTTGCTACCGAGATTGTAAGAGCCACTGCTGCCGGGCTGGAGAGCAGATCAAACGCTCAGATATTAGCCCAGCTCTCAGCATCAGCCGGGGCGACCTTTAATTGGAACGCTCAGAACCTTACGAATATAGGGACGATAGGAGCCGCCTCAGGCTCGACTATCGGAAACCTTACCTTTGCAGACGGCTCTATCACAGACTCAGGAGGAGCGATATCTTTTGGGAATGAAAACCTGAGCACAACGGGGACGCTCGGGGCTGGCATAACAACTGTAGGAACGGCAAATTTTGAGGCACATTTAATATTTAGAAGGGGTGGGAGTAATTACATTCAGGCTCCGGCAGGAGGATCGTTCATATTTGTTCCTAATGGGCTGGCTGTTGGGGCGGGCAATTCAGTCTTGATACTGGCAGCAGACAAAACCGCTTGCTTCGGTGGGGCTATCCCTACGGCAGGTGTATCCTTAACTATCCATAATGCGGCTGACGCATTTTGCCGGACACGCCTGTATGGGAGCCAGATTGCATTACGGAAAATAACGTTTGCTGGAGGGAGCTGGGCAAGAAATCTATTACAGTTTGAGGAACATGACGGGACCATATATACAATGGTTGGGGCAAAAGGAACAGACAATACATTTCAGTATGGATTTATCGGTGAGGCATTTAATGACGTGGCATTGGCGTGGGACGCAAGCGAAAATGTCGGGATTGGTGTTTATGCTTGGGGAACAAACGCAGAGCAAGTTTTGGCCGTTGGGACTGGCGTTGCTCCCACGACTTCGCCAGCCGATTGTTTCCAGATGTATTCTGCTGACATTGTGGGAGGAAATGCCGCCCCTCATTTCAGGACAGAAAATGATGATATAATTAAACTTTATAAATACGTGGATGCGGACTTTGGAAATGCAATAAATTCCGGGGACGCCGATACAGACGGTGCTATATCCGCTATCATATCAGCATTGACGGCTCATGGATTAATAGCCGCCGCATAAAGGAGAAATGATGAAAATAAAAGTAAAGACCATTCTAAAAAATGTTTATGGGGAGCCCCTGAAATCTCAGAGGAAAAAGCCCCAAACAAAGGCAGAGCAAAAAGCAGGCAAGGCCCCAGGGCTTGAGGACTTGGCCTTGAAAGACATTATAGTAAATGCTTTGCTGGGAGAGTACGAGGGAGAGAAGCTGGCAGGAGAGGAGAAGCTGGAGAGGTATAAACTAGCCATGCTCATACAGGAGGCCAAGGCCGATATAGACTTAAGCTCTAAGGATGTCGTCCTTATTAAAGAGCTCATAGGTAAGAGCTGGAGCCCCCTGGTTTCCGGGCAGGCATGGGAGCTAATAGAGCCTTGACAATACCCTACAGAGAGTGGAGGAACCTTGAGCTGATAACGCTTAAGGCCCATGATCCTAATAGCCATAATTTTAACCAGGCTACCGACTGGGACTTACTCCGTCATCCTTCGGGGACGATAGGAGAGTATATGGTAGGAGCTAATAACTATCATTACTGGGTAACTATCCTGAGGCCCTCTGCTGCCGATTTTGAGGACAAAGCTAACCTGGATATCCTGGCAGACGTAGGCCTAATCTATACCCTCGGCAAAGAGCGCAACGTAGGGCACGTAACTACGGCCTCCATATTTACCAGGATTATAAATAACTCTAATATTTGGGAATACCCTAACGTAGTCTCTCGCTTCTATGACGGCATAAACGGCTGGGATGCTTACGGGGCTAATGGAAATACTCCGGGGAGCTCGGCTGCTAAGACAGATGTATTTACGGCAGAGGACATAGTAGGCCTCGGCTCTAAGACTTTTGAGCCCTGGACGGCTGCATATTTCGGAGGGGCCTATATAGCTAATAATTTTAAAACTGAAATATATACCATGGGCTATGTCGTATATTTATTTACTGCTGGCTTTAGTGACGCTCTGGACCCCGGAGACGATATACGCTTAACCTTGGTCCCTCAGGCCATGAGGCTCCGATATCAAAACCCTATAGTAAACTCTATCTCTAAGAGAGTGCTGCCCACCGGAGGAGGGGAGGCCCTGATACTTAGCGGCCTGGGCCTCCACATAACGGACGCTGAGCTTTCAGAAAACGGGGGAGGGACAGTGGTAGCCCCCAGCTTTAAATCCTACGTGCGTAAGGTCCAATTTGTAGGGAGAAACGGAGAGGGGACTTACGAGCTCGTAAAAGACATAGGCTTTACTGTAGACTCCGACTCTCAGATAACCATACCCGTTATGCCCAATCTACCTAAAGGCACGTACAATATCAGGCTATCCAAAAACCTTACGGGCATGGCAGAATTTTGGACGGACGCTGGAGCCTGGAGAGCCTACGAGGACGGGCTAGTATACGAGGGGGCAGCCTTTGTCCTTTGGGTAAATGATGAGCTCTACACTAATCCCAGGGGAGGGGAGATAGTCCTTACAGACTGGACCTGGAAAGATGCGGACGGCAATACTATCACTGAGCACATAGGCCCCATAGATATCCGGGCAGACGGGGTTTTCTATCATGGTAGGCTTATCTCTTACTCCGGATATTCCAGAGAGATAAATGATAAAAGCGGTATGTTTTCAGTTTCAGACATGAGCATAGAGCTGGTCAATAATGATAAGCGGTATTCTACTCTCCTAGCTAATTACTTTCTTAAGGGGCAATACGTAGGGATTTATCATGCCTGGAAAAACCAGCCGGAGAATTGGAAAACATCCCTTATTAAAATGGTAGTAGATGACTACTCACTCCAGGGTAATATATTTAGGGTCGAGTTAAAGGACGTTTCTAATAAATATTTCCTGGTCAATATCCCTCGGTTTGTAATAAACGATACAGACTATCCAAGTGCTCCCGACAGCAGCTTAGGCCGCCCTATCCCTGAGGCTCTGGGCCTCCATTATTTAACGGGAGCTACTCCCGGAGCCTTGGAAGCTATCAAGGTAACTGCTCTGCAATACATAGCAGCAGCCGGGAGCCTCCACTCCGTAACGGAGGTCTATAGCGAAGGGGTAGAAAAGACGGCAGGAGCAGATTATACTATCTCCATAGCAGACGGGGGCCGGACCTATATTAATTTCGTAGCCTCTCAGGGAGAGAAAAAAGTTACCTTTAATTGTAAGGGCTATATGTATGGACCTTGGAACAGTGCGGACGGATACGTACAAAACCCGGCCTATATAGTAGGCTTTGTTATAGCCTTTCTGCTGGAGGTCCCGATAAGCCGCATCCATACAGGCTCCTTTGATGACGTAGCCGCTATCTATGCCGGGCTTAATTTCGATACCTCCGGACGCTGGGCAGGACAGGAGGCCCAGACCGGGGAGACCGTTATGCAGGAGCTCATGATTTCCTACGGCTCTAAGCTATTTCAGGATAACGAGGGACGCTTTAAGCTGGACCGTAAGGACATATCTAGCCCCTCTGCTACGCTCCGGATATTTGAGCAGATACATAACCTCCGGCCTGCATTAAGAAAGTTTAATCTTAATCAGGCTTTTAATTTCCTTAAATCTAACTTTGACTATTACCCCCCGGCCTCTCTTTATAAGGGAATTATGGAGCTGAGAAATCAGACCGCTATAGATAATTTTGAATCTGAGATAGAGCCTGATTTTACCTTAGACTTACGCTGGCTAGACTCGTCTCTCTTTGCTAATTACAGGACCATAGAGGAGCTGATAAAATATTCTGAGGGCTACCATACCGCAGAGTTTTTATGGCCCTCCAGTCTCATAAACGATATTGACATTATGACTACCTTTTTATTCCAGGACCCTTTCGGCATAGATGCAGGAGGGCAGGGAGAGGAGGGTAGATATTATTATATAGTAAGCATCCGGCCCGATTTTGTAAGCAACGTCTTAGAGGTGACTGCCGTAGACTTGTCCTGGCTAGCTGAGCAGCAGAGCGGTAGCGGCAGCGGATAAATCGTGAGCTCACGATTAGATAACATCTTCCTTATATAACACCCTCCTTATCTATGCCATATCTTGTAGGAAAATTTTGCCTGCCCTACCATATATGGGACTTGACAAGGCTTTACAAAACATGTATCTTTATTATATCAGGAAGCTAAATGACAGGAGGCTAAATGATATCCGGAGAGACGATTTCAGACCTATCAAATTTCCATAGAAAACAACTAAAGATAGAGAAGGAAATAGGACCAAAGGGATATAGAAATACGGCCCTACTTAGAGGCTATATGACTCCTAGCTGCATAGTATGGTTTAAGGAATATAAGAAAACGCTACGCTGTAGCAAGTGTCTAGAAAATGAGGCCTGCTGCTTAGATTTCCATCATTTAGAGAAGCGGAGAGGAGAGCTTTGCGTTTCTGAAATGGCTAGAAAAGGATATCCAAAAGAGGCCGTTTTAGCTGAAATAGAAAAGTGTATAGTATTATGTTCTAACTGTCATAGGAAAGAACATAACCCAGAATTTAGAAAAAATAATCCTGTCCTATTTGGACCATCCCTATGGGAGAAGGCATGAGTAGACGTGGGATTAGATTTAATAAGGAGGAGGCATGAGTCCCAAAACGATACCGAGTAAGATTATTTATTTCCGGCTGGTTTTTCCGGCCTGGAAAGAGCTAGAGAGGATAAAAATAGCAGAGTGTCGGAGCGTTTCCAGTATAGTCCGGCAGGCCGTAAAGGAATACCTGGAGAGGAGGGCTAAGAGTGACGGCTAACAACCATCATAAGGGGCCCCTGCTGCCGTATACGGCAAAGTCTGGACAGGCTGGTATAGTGGGGCTGCATACCCCCCTTTCCGCTCAGCAGGGCGTTATAGGAGTAGAGGGCGTTTTCTGCCTAAATTGCGGTAGGGCTATACCTGAGCCTAGACCAGGGCAGAAATACTGCCGTAAGGCACTGGGGCAGAAAGGGAGCTGTAAGGACCGCTACTGGAGCCGTGGCCTACGGAGGCTTAGAGAGCTGGAAAAAGAGGTAGGGTATCTTTCGGATAAGATAAATCGTAAAGGTGGGGGGCCTCCCCCTGAGAGCAGTTAGAGGGAGACCCCGGATAAGGAGAAACAATAGCCTAAAGATAGCGGCTATTAAATAAACTGTCAATAGGAGAAATGATGGATTTAAGTTTTATGAGTAAGGAGGGCCTCCGTAAGGCCATGGGAGATTTAAAGAGTTATGAGATACTGGACAGCCTATCCCTGCCAGAGGATTTTGAGGTCCTGGACCTGGATACGCTGGAGGCCGCAACAAAGGCAAAGAGGGAGGAGAGCAGATGAGAAAGGAAGAGATCTGTATTAGTGTCCATCATGTAGGCAGCATAAAGATATGGCAGAGGAAATACGATGGTGAAACCTCCGGACCTTTTAGGTGTATTGAAATAGAGGTAACGGCAGAGGGGGAGGATACGAAGGCCCTATGCTTAGCCTGCTTTACCCGGGATGCTGATGTAGTCATTACAAAGCTGGGGGGTCCGGACGACTTGATAAGCCGGATCATAAAGGTTAAAGATGGAAAATGAGAAGCGGCCCCTCTCCCAGGTTGCCAAAAAGAAACTTACGGAGATAACGAGAAAGCAGAATATAGCGGAGGCAGAAAAAAGAGAGCCTGCCCAGGCTACTCCGGAGCTCTCCGAGGATGAGATAAAGGCCAAGAAAGCTAAGGCTGCCGAGGTCCGTAAACGGCTGCGTAAAGTCTCAAAGGTTGAGGATGAGCAGCTTAGGGAGCTCCCTTACTTTGTCCTCCGTCCCATGAAAAAGATACCCTTTGAGGAGGACCACTACCTAAAGGACAAGATAAAGGAGGAGCTGAGCAGGCAGGCTAAGGAGAAAATAAAAAAGAAAGGGGACTATAAACGGGAGACGCTTAAATTTGGGCATGTAAACTCCTGCCCTAGAGAGGTCTACTTTGATTTCTTTGAGCCCTGGGAGGCCCGGCCTGCTACTGCCAAGGGGGTTATGTTTATGGATGACGGGACTATTTACCATAAATATATCCAGAGGATGCTAGAGGACCTGGGAGTAGTCCGGGAGTCCGAGGGATATCTTACCCTCCCGGGTCTCCCGGCTAACGGTTTCTATGACGGCCTTATCCCGGTAGCCACTGAGGGCAAGTGGACTATATGTGATATCCTGGAAATCAAAAGAGTAATGCCTACTGCCTGCGACAAGCCCCGGCAGAGAGACTACGACCAGGGACAGCTCTATCTATTCGGAGCCGATAACTCAGAGAAACTAAAGCTACTCCGGATTAAGATTAGAGCCCTCCGGCTGTTCTATTCGGACAGGTCCCTTATGTCTGAGGACGGCTACTACGGCTTTATATCTATGAGGGATAGGCAACGCATGAAACTTATCATGCAGTATATGACGTTCCTTTGGGAGGAGGTGGTCCGTAAAAAAAGGCTGGTAGTGCCTCCCTACGCTCGGGACTCCAGCAAGTGCAATACTTTCTGTATGTTTACGGAAAGGTGCTGGAGAGCCCATGCAGAGAAAGTAGAGCCCCGGGACTTAGATGATATAGAAATGCCGGATACTGAGCTGGTAATGTCTGCGGCTCAGGAGGCCTACAGGCTGCTTACCGAGATAGGAGAGAGGCAGGCTAAGTACAAAAAGATTAAGCCCATGATAGAGGCCTATATGCTGCATAAGGAAATCCCCTTCCTTAAGGTAGAGGAGGACGAAAAAGAGGAAAGGGGGCTAAAGGCTACGCAGGGCAAGTCTCTCTTTTGGCATGATAAGAAAAAGCTGATAGAGAGGATGGGGATAGACTCTTACCTGGACCTATCGGACGTAAACATTAAGTCCGTAAATGACTTGGTTAGGGAGCACCACTTAGACATGGCCATCTTTGAAAAGCATAAGCGATATAAGATAATGACCATGACGATTAAGAAAGCTACCCGTAAGAAAAAGGAAGAGGCATTTAAAGACTACGATACGGAGGAGAACCGTGATAGACATTAAAATCAAATCATCTACCGAGGGCTTTAGGGTCCTTACTATGGAGCAGGATTCCATAGAGGCTTTTCATGGGATTGTAAATGGTGATAGGGAAGTCCTCGATAGGGTCCTTAGCTTTCTATGTAAGGCCTTTGGACTCGTAGACATGGGAGTGGCGTACTTCCTTACCCGGGGGGAATATAAGGACCTATTCGGCAAGCTGCCGGAGGAGGAATAATGCCTGCCCTTTGTCCCTTTGCTTATTTCTATGGGCTAGACTGGTATAATTGCGGCCTTAGGGAGGGTGTAGCCTGCACCAAGGCGACCGCTAATAATTATAAACAGTGTAAGATATGGAGACGAGAAAAACCGGAGGAGGGCTAATGCCTATCATAGGACTATCAGACAAGCGGAGGCTGCCCCGTATGGGCAAGATTAAACTGGGGATCATGGTAGCCTCTGCCAGTACCGGAAATAAGCATCCCAAGGAAACGGACTACTTTGTATGCCCGGAGCTGGTCCGGAAAACCTATGGAGAGGAGCCTAAGGAGCTCCTTATAGTATTCCCGGTAGAGGACGAGGCCGTATTTTTCCAGCAGTTTCTAATGAGATACGGCTACGGAGTCCTGCTTTGTAAGGGAGACGGGGAGGAGGCTACCTGCTGGGACTTTGATGCTGGGAAATATGGAAAGACTAAATGCCCCTGCCCTTATCTTGAGCAGAAAAAGTGCGGTCCTGTAGGCCGCCTCCAGTTTATCCTCCCGGAGGTCCCGGAGGCAGCCGGAGTATGGCAGATAGATACGAGGAGCAAAAACTCTATCATAGACATAAACTCCGGCATAGACTATATCCGCTCTATATGTAAAAGGATTTCCTGGATACCTATTAAGCTCGTCCGCTCTCCTATTGACACTACCCGGATAGAGGGCAAGGAGGTTAAAAAGGGGAGGCACTATACTATGAGGTTTTCACTGGAGGGCATGACGCTTATGCAGCTCCAGGCCGCAGCCCAGATAGAGCCCCATAGATACTTTTTGCCCGAGCCGGACGAGTCTCAGCCGGAGGACCTTTTCCCGGATGCAGGCCATTTACCGGAGTCCGAGAAGCCCAAAGAGCTCCAGGAGAAATCAGAGCAGGTTAAGCAGGAGGACCGGACGGCTACAGAGCCCCGTAAGGTCTGGATAGTTACGGTAGACGGGGCTCGTAGAAAGGTATCCAGAAATCAGGCCATCCAGTATTTCAGCAACCTTAAGGAGAAGATGCCGGAGGAGCATTTCTACGCAGTCCTGGGTAACGAGGGCTACGAGAAACCGGAGCAGATACCGGATGAGCTGCTGGGCAAGGTCTTTAAGGAGGTCATAACCAAGTATAAGGATTTGACAGAAACCCCTAAGGATGATAAATAATATGCTTACCCGGGGGCCGTCCGCCCTCCTGTATGGTTTCCTGATAGACCCATGCAATCACCCCTTTCAAATTGGACGGCCCCCTTTTTTCATAACAGAAGAAAGGGACCAAAATGAATAAACCTCCTGCTTTTCAGCTATACCCTAAAGATTTTTTATCTGACATTAATGTCGTTGCTATGACAATGGAGGAGCGAGGGGCTTACATAACTTTATTATGTCATTGTTGGCTTGAAAATGGACTTCCCTTTGATAATCAATTGGTTAGAGATTGGTTAAAGGATGGTTCAACCATTGAAAAATGTTTCCATAAAAAGGGTGGACGTTTCAGGCATAAAAGACTAGACCAGGAAAGAGAAAAACAAAAACGATGGTCTACCAAATCATCAAAAGGCGGTAAAGTTTCATCCCAAAAGCGTTACGGCGACCCCCCGAGAAAGCCTAAGGGTGGTTCAACTTTGGTTAAACCAAAGCCTAACACTTCTTCTTCTTCTTCTTCTTCTTCTTCTTTTTCTTCTTCAACTACTATTAATAAGATACTTAGAATAATGCAGAAACCTAAAAACGGTTTCTGTAGTATATGCCTAACCCTCCTCTTAAT
>SDBV01002188.1_pt1 | contig 29260 bp, 24 predicted proteins | sample 2277081 | NCBI WGS metagenome assembly SDBV01 (sample SAMN10402039, study PRJNA504765) | marine sediment metagenome | isolation source: marine sediment core GS10_PC15, 223 cmbsf | place: Arctic Ocean: Southern Knipovich Ridge | collected 2010
AGCTATTTCCAGATCCTGAAGTATCTGCGTCCAAGGCAGTTTTACCTGCCTTGCCAGCTTCCCGCATCCTTTTTACCAGGCCGGGCAGATCTGTATAATGTACCCGCACTCTTAGAAATGACCCCATGGTGGATTGGATGACTTTGGGATTGTACAAATCCACACTGTCTTCCGAACAGATGATGTCCCGTACCCCAAACCAATCCGCCGTCCTGATTATTGTCCCCAGATTCCCCGGATCCTGTATCGTTTCAAGTACCAGACAGATGTTCTGCCGTAGTAAGGCATATTCCAGCTTGTAGTCCATCTGCTTAACAACTGCCATAGCCCTGTTGGGTTGCCGAAGGGCAGAGACCTGTCTGAGTTCATTGACCTTGACGCTGCAGGTTTCTATTCCACCGGCAATGCTTCCTCGGAATTCATCCAGCCAGTCATCCGTAGCAACAATTATCTCAGGTTTACATCCGGTAAGGTTAGAAGTTGCACTCGCGATAAGCTCTCTTACTATTTTATCCCCCTCCACAAGAAAAAGTCCGGTTTCCTGGCGGGTTTTTTTCCGGTCGAGGGAACGGATGAGTTTTTTCTGATTGATACTGAGTGATGTCATTGTTAATTACCCGGTATGGATGGAAGGGTTCTTGTGCCTGAAGTTGAGTATATTTGCTCCCAAGATACAAATAATTCAAACTCATTTGTCCACCCACAGATCACATAGGGCCCACTCCCTAATTCTTGTACTTGCCGGGCTGCTGATCCTTCTTGCCTCCTCCTGTAAGCCGACCAAGTATGTTGGAGAGGATGAATTTCTTCTGGACAAGTATAAGCTGAAGGTTGAGGAGGACCGGGTAGATCAGAAGGAGCTGAATACATATATTAAACCCAAGCCCAATAAGAATATCCTGGGGGTGAAATTTTACCTCGGACTCTATAACCTCTCGGGAAAGAAAGACAACGGGTTCAACCGCTGGCTGCGAAAGATCGGTGAACCCCCCGTTCTCTATGACAGGTTTGAGACAGAACGCAACAACAAGCAGATTAATCTGTACATGCGTAATAAGGGTTACTACGATGCGGTAATCTCCGATACGGTCAAAACCCGGAAGAAGCAGGCCCAGGTAACGTATAATATTTTGCCCGGACAACCCTATACAATACGTTCGGTCGCTTATTTTCTTGAGGACACCAGCATACAGTCAATATTTCTTCCGGATACGGTCAATACCCTCGTGAAACGGGGTGATAATTTCGATGTCGATGTAATGCAAAACGAACGTCTCAGGATAGAGACCCTCCTCAGGGACAGGGGGTATTTAAATTTTAATCGAGAATATGTTCATTACCAGGTCGACAGCTCTCTGGGAACCCACCAGGTTGACCTTACGCTAGGGGTAAAAAAATATATAATTACATCAGAGGATGGCTATCTCCTACAGGTTCCTCACCGCAAATATAAAGTTGAGGAGGTTTTTATATATCCGGGATTTGATCCGAATTCTGCCATTTCGGATTACCAGAGTTATATTGAGGGATTGACCCGGGAAGAATTTAATAATTTCACTTTCCTTCATGAGGGAAAGATGAAGGCCAATCCGAATGTTGTATCCCAGTCCGTCTTTATACTGCCGGGGGAATTGTACAATGCCGAAAAAGTCAAGCAGTCTTACCAACACCTTTCCTCGCTCCGCATTTACAAGGTGGTAAACATTACGTTCGAGGAAAAGGACTCCGACGACCAGGTGAGGAGGGATCATTACCCGGTAGTATGCCATATTCAATTGAGTCCCACCACAAACCAGTCTTACACCGTCGAACTGGAAGGAACCAACTCGGGCGGCAATATAGGCGGTGGGGCGAATTTTAATTATATGCACAGGAATCTTTTCGGTGGTGCTGAGAATTTCTCAGCCAGGTTTTCGGGGGGCATTGAGAGGCTGAGGCAATCAGATCAACAGGGCTTTGGTAATATGATTGAACTTGGAACCGAGGCGCGGCTGACCCTCCCTCAATTTCTTCTGCCTTTCAAGACGGAAGACTTTATCCGGAAGTACAATCCCAAGACAAATATTTCGGCCTCTTATAATTACCAGAAGAGGCCGGAGTATACCCGGTCGATCATGCAGACGACATTCGGGTATAACTGGAGCGGGAATGAGCTGGTCACCCATATTGTTAACCCGGTGCAGTTTAACTATGTCGATATGATAAACGCAACCGAGGCATTCATCGACAGTATCCGGGGTACCTACCTTCAGCATAGTTATGAGGATCGGTTGATCCTTGCAGCCAATTACGGTCTGATCTTCAGCAATCAGAAACTTAAAAAGAATTCTGACTTTCTTTATTTCAGGAGTAATCTGGAGTCTGCAGGATTTTTGCTTTCGGGACTTGCAAGGGTCACAAATGCCCCGAAGGATTCTCTTGACAGGTACCTGATGTTCGGTAATGCCTTTGCGCAGTATATAAAAGGGGATGTAGAATTTCGTTGGTACAATATTTTCAATGATAAAACAAGTTTGGTCTACAGATTGTTCCTGGGTATAGCATATCCCTATGGGAACACAATTGCGATTCCTTTCGAAAAACAATACTATTCGGGAGGTGCCAATGGAGTGAGGGCCTGGCATGTTCGTGACCTCGGTCCTGGTACATATTCCGGTACAGGCCTGACGAAATACCCAAATAAGACAGCCGATGTAAAAATAGAGGCAAATATTGAATACAGGTTTAAGCTTTTCTGGGTTCTCGAAGGATCACTTTTTGTGGATGCAGGTAATATATGGTCGGTGTACCCGGACTCCGAACAGGTTGGTGCGAATTTTTCCTGGGATACCTTCTATAAGCAATTTGCAGTTGGACCGGGACTGGGGCTACGAATGGATTTTTCCTTTTTTGTACTGCGTACTGATTTCGGATTTCAATTCAGGGATCCGTCATCACCCGAAGGAAAACGCTGGGTGATAGTCCATGAGCCACTTCGTGCTCCCATCTTCAATCTGGCCATCGGCTATCCATTTTAGCAAGATAGGCGGTTCTGTCTGCAGCCAGTTTGACCATGTTGTCCTCAAAAGTTTGAATGGCTCCTTTTGTCCACCAGGCGCCTGATCCGGACTTTCGCAAGTAAATTATTTTCATTACCGTTTTATTGTACGACTGAAACTTCTATTTTTGCGGAGTTGTTTGTGAACCATATTCCTATAATCAATAAATAAAAAGAACTAAGATGTTAGTAAAAGTATTCGACGTTGTACAGCCTGGTGTAATTCTGGGTAAAGATGTACAGAAACTCTTCACTGTAGCCAGAGAAAATGAATTTGCCATTCCCGCAGTTAACGTGGTCGGGACCAATTCTGTGAATGCGGTAATGGAGGCAGCCAAGGTTGTGAATTCACCAATTATCATACAATTTTCTAATGGAGGTGCGGCTTTCTGGTCCGGAAAGGGCCTTTCAAATGATGCAGAACGCTCAGCCATTGCAGGTGCTGTGATCGGGGCAAAGCATGTGCATAATCTTGCCGAAATGTACGGAATCCCGGTTCTTCTCCATACAGATCACGCAGCTAAGAAACTGCTTCCGTGGATAGATGGCTTGCTTGATGCTGGAGAACGACACTTTAAAAGCTGGGGGAAGCCTCTGTACAGTTCTCATATGCTTGACCTCTCTGAGGAACCTCTGGAAGAAAATATAGAGACTTGTAAAAAATACCTTGAGCGGATGAGCAAGATGGGTATGACCCTGGAAATCGAACTCGGGGTTACCGGAGGTGAAGAAGACGGAGTGGATAATACAGATATAGACAGTTCGAAACTATATACCCAGCCTGAAGAAGTAGCCTATGCATATGAAGAACTCGGCAAGGTTAGCGATGCTTATACCATTGCCGCATCCTTTGGCAATGTCCATGGTGTTTACAAACCCGGTAATGTGGTCCTCACACCGAAGATCCTGCTGAATTCACAGAATTACATCCAGGAGAAGTTCAATACAGCAAGTAAACCGGTGAACTTTGTATTCCATGGAGGATCAGGGTCGAGCCGTGAAGAAATACGTGAGGCCATTGGTTACGGTGTGATCAAAATGAATATCGATACAGATACTCAGTGGGCTTACTGGGATGGAATCAGAGCTTATGAGGCCAAGAACCATGACTATCTGCAGGGACAGATAGGCAACCCTGAGGGTGATGAAAAGCCGAATAAGAAAAAGTATGACCCCAGGGCCTGGCTGAGGGCTGGTGAATCTGCAATGATTGACAGGCTGAAGATTGCCTTCGAGGACCTGAACTGCCTCGACAGAAATTAAACTTTTCAATAACGATATACCGCAAAGATCGACATTAAGCTAAAAGGTCTTTGCGGTTCTTTTTTATATAATAAATATTACAATGGAGAATGTACCGGGATCAGAACGCGACAGTTTTACCAGTAAATTCGGAATTATTGCCGCTACCGCCGGCTCTGCAATCGGCCTCGGAAATATATGGAGATTTCCATATCTGGTAGGAGAAAACGGGGGAGGAGCATTTCTTTTCCTTTACCTGTCGTTCGTGCTTATCCTTGGAATCCCTGTCATGCTTTCCGAGATTGTCATCGGAAGAAAGACTCAGAGGAATCCTATAGGTGCATTTCTGAAACTGGCCCCCGGCAAACCCTGGTTCCTGATTGGGATCATGGGAGTTGCTGCTGCATTTATGATCCTGGCCTTCTATGCTGCCGTTGCAGGTTGGACTATGGAATACCTTTACCAGAGTGTCGTTAATGGCTTCCAGGGTAAAAGTCCCGAGCAACTGGGGGAAATGTTCACTTCTTTCCGGGAAGGATCGTGGAGGCCTATTCTCTGGTTCTTATTATTCATGGTTCTGACCTCATTGATCGTTATTTCAGGAATTAAGAAAGGGATCGAAAAATATACCAAGATCCTGATGCCCTTACTCCTGCTGATCCTGGTTGTTCTCAGCATTCGCTCACTGACCTTGCCGGGATCAGCTGAGGGTCTACGTTTTTTGTTTAAACCGGATTTTTCAAAGATTACGGGTGATACCATTCTGCAGGCTCTGGGTCAGGCATTCTTCTCACTGAGTATTGGCATGGGTACACTGATCACCTATGGGTCATACATCAGAAGGAATGATAACCTGGCCAACACTGTCCTAAGCGTTTCCATGGCAGATACTTTTATTGCCGTACTTGCCGGTATAGCCATTTTCCCGGCGGTGTTTGCTTTTGGAATTGATCCGGCGGCTGAAGAGGGACTGGTATTCATTGTTCTTCCGAGCATTTTCCAGCAAATGATCGGAGGATATTTTTTCTCCATCCTGTTTTTCATCCTGCTGGCGGTTGCTGCGCTAACATCCACCATCTCTATGCTCGAAGTTGTGGTTGCCTATTTCGTGGAAGAACTGAAATTGACAAGGAAAAGAGCTACCATAATTTCCTCGCTTCTAATATCCGTTCTTGGACTGTTCGCTGCCGGTTCGTGGGGGTGGTTTGATAACCTGACACTTTTTGGAAATAATGTTTTCGGCCTTCTGAATTCATCTGTAAATATTATGCTGCCCCTGGGAGGCTTCTTTATTGTAGTGTTCATTGGGTGGTTTATGGGAAAGAAAGCGGTCGAGGATGAACTCTCAAACGAGGGAAGCCTGAAAGCAAGGTTTACGATAGTATTTAAATTTCTTGTGAAATTCATTGCCCCTATCGCCATAGCCATTGTATTGTTAAACCAGGTGGGGATTATACGACTTTAAAGAAATGACATGTTCAGAAGACTGCTCAGGGACTATCTCTCTCTCACTCGTGGTGAAAGACGCGGGATGCAGGTTCTGAGCCTTCTCGTTCTCCTCCTTATTTTTTTTCGAACTTTTCTTCCCCCGTTTATTCATCCAGCCAATTTTGGTTTTGAACCTCCTGAGGCTGATTTCATTGCTTTCAGGGATTCTGTCCGGAGACTTGAGGCCAGGTATGCTGGTTTTAGCCAGGCAGATCTGCTGAGCTCTTCCGGCCGGTCCGATATCCCTGAACCGGCTGAGTTGTTTCCCCGTTCTGAGCTTTTTCCATTTGATCCCAACACTGCTGAGCTGGAAGACCTGTTAAACCTTCGTGTACCGGAACGAACCGCAAGGATCCTGGTAAATTACAGGGAAGCCGGGGGGAGGTTTGAAGTGGATTCAGACCTTATGAAAATATATGGAATGGACCCGGAACTGTTTAGCCTCCTGGAACCATATATCCGGATACCGGATAGGGTTGCTGATCCGGATGCCATGTCAAGCCCGGATGCGGAGCACCTAAATAGACTTTTGTTCGAGCTTAATTCCGCAGATTCAATACAATTGCTATCAGTGTATGGTATCGGCCCTGTGTTTGCGCACAGGATTATCCGGTACAGGGATTTGCTGGGAGGGTTCTACAACAGTGAACAGTTAATGGAGGTTTATGGTTTTAACGAAGAACAGCAGCAGGAATTAATAAGACGCAGTTATATTGATACCAATATGATTCAAAAAATGGATATGAACAGCACCAGAGCAGATGGATTCCGCAGGCATCCATACCTGGGTCCTTATCAGTCACAGGCAATGGTTGAATACCGGAAGCTGATTGGAGATTATGACCGTGAGATACAAGTACTCGAGAATGGGTTGCTCACGGATTCTGTTTACCGGAAGGTCAGGCCATACCTTGAAGTTAAGAACTGATTTTCCGGATTCCTGTCAAAATCAGCCTGAAATTTACTGCTAAACTGCACGTTAGGAAGGGTATAGGAGATATTTAGATCTTTTTAACAAGTTTTTACTGGACTTCTTACTCCTTTTTTTGTAATTTACAATTGAACCACTATGAAAGACTATTTGATTAAGTCTCTGATTATCAATATCATTATTGTTATTTATATACTATAAACGATAAAAATACTGTGCGTATGAATTTTTTATGAATTTTTTTGAATAATGTAATACTATTTATAAATTTGCCGCTCAATAAATTAAAGCTAGGAGAAAATTATGATTGTTGTTCCAATTAAAGAAGGTGAAAACATTGAGCGCGCTTTAAAAAAGTTTAAAAGAAAATTCGAGAAAACGGGAACAATTAAGGAGTTACGGGGGCGCCAGGCCTATGTAAAGCCTTCCGTGAAGAAGAGACAGACAATGATGCGTGCCGTGTATATCCAGAAACTACAGGATCTGGAAGACTAGGGTTATACAACCACTAACCTGATATAAAGCGCAGACCAACCCTTATTGACTGCCGGTTTTCTTGAAACCGATTCCCGTATTACTTTATGAATTATAAAGAATCCTTCCTGGATTATATCCGGTTTGAAAAGAGGTATTCAGATCATACAATTCTTTCTTACAGGACAGATCTGGATCAATTTGAGAGGTTTTGCATTGAAGAAACGGGAGATTGTGATCTCTGCCGGGCCGATGTTAAACTAATCCGGTCCTGGGTAGTTTACCTGATGGAAGGCGGACTAAGTGCCCGTTCGGTGAATCGAAAAATATCAACTCTGAAATCATTTTACAAGTATCTAATGCGTGAGCAACATATTCAGATGAATCCGATGGACAAGGTATTGAGTCCGAAGCTCAGTAAAAAGCTTCCGTCCTTTGTCGATTCGGATAAGATGGACCTTTTGCTTGACGGACATGATTTTGGAGAAGATTTCAGCGGTTACAGGAACAGGTTAATTATAGAAATTTTATATATAACGGGTATGAGGCAGGCCGAATTGATAGGTCTTAGGGACAGAGATATTGACCAGTTTGAACTGAATATTAAAGTTACCGGCAAACGTAACAAGCAGCGGATAGTTCCCTTTGACAGGGCATACCTGGAGGTGATAAGACAATATATTGAAATCAGGAATGAAAAATTTCCCGAAAGGGAATTTCCAAACTTCCTACTGACTGATAAGGGGAAACCCCTTTATCCGAAATTCGTTTACAAGATTGTGAACTCATACCTGAGGTTCGTAACTACTATGGAACACAGGAGTCCCCACATACTTCGCCACACTTTTGCAACTCATATGCTGAACAGAGGTGCAGATCTTAATGCGATCAAGGAGATTCTCGGGCATGCCAACCTTTCGGCTACCCAGGTTTATACACATAACACTTTTGAAAAATTAGTTACTATATATAAACAAGCTCACCCAAGGGCATAAAAGATGAATAATATGGATATCAAAATTCATTCAATCCGCTTTGATGCAGATACAAGACTGCTTGATTTTGTAAACTTGAAAGTAAGTAAGCTGATCCAGTTTTTTGATGACATTGTAGGAGCAGAGATTTTTTTACGGCTGGACAAAGCCCAGGATCTGGAAAATAAGGTGGTTGAGATCAGACTTACCTTACCTGGAAATGAGCTGTTTGCAAAAAAGCAGAGCAAGACTTTTGAAGAATCCACAGACCTGACATGTGAGGCCCTGAGAAGACAGATAATGAAGTATAAAACGAAACTTAGAAAAGCCTGAAATAAAGCTACCTTTTTTTTTTGCGATATAAATAAAATATTTATACATTTGCGAACCGATTTTCAAGGGTATTATTATGCCCTGACGTTCTTTGAATTGCCAATGTAGCTCAGCTGGTCAGAGCAGCTGATTTGTAATCAGCAGGTCGGGGGTTCGAGTCCCTTCATTGGCTCTGACAAAATGGGGAGATACCAAAGTGGCCAACTGGGGCAGACTGTAAATCTGCTGGCTGATGCCTTCGTAGGTTCGAATCCTGCTCTCCCCACTTTCGTACAACACTCACACAACACTCACACACAGCCACTTATGGCCTACAGGCGGGAATAGCTCAGTTGGTAGAGCACGACCCTTCCAAGGTCGGGGTCGCGAGTTCGAGCCTCGTTTCCCGCTCTGAACGCCGATGTAGCTCAGGGGTAGAGCGCGTCCTTGGTAAGGACGAGGTCATGGGTTCAATTCCCATCATTGGCTCTCATTAATTAAATGGAACAATTAAAAGAGAAGAAACAATAAGTAATATTCAATTTCTAACAAGTAAAAGTTATGGCTAAAGAAAAATTTGACAGATCGAAACCACACGTTAACATTGGAACCATTGGTCACGTTGACCACGGTAAGACAACGTTGACCTCTGCCATTACTATGGTATTGGCCAAGCAGGGACTTGCTACTGTTATGGATTTCGATTCAATTGATAATGCTCCCGAAGAGAAGGAAAGGGGTATTACCATTAACACCGCTCACGTTGAGTACGAAACAGTTAAGCGTCACTATGCACACGTTGATTGTCCGGGACACGCCGACTATGTGAAGAACATGGTTACCGGTGCTGCCCAGATGGACGGTGCTATCCTGGTTGTTGCAGGAACAGACGGACCAATGCCCCAGACAAGGGAGCATATCCTTCTGGCCCGCCAGGTGAACGTACCTAAAATTGTTGTCTTCCTGAATAAGGTTGACATGGTTGACGATCCTGAACTTATTGAGCTGGTTGAGATGGAAGTTCGTGAATTGCTTGATTTTTACGAGTTTGATGGTGAAAATGTACCCGTGATTGAGGGATCCGCTCTTGGAGCCATGAATGGCGAAGAGAAGTGGGAAAAAAAGGTGCAGGAACTGATGGATGCGGTTGATGAGTATATTCCTATTCCTCCCCGTGACATTGAAAAAGCATTTCTTATGCCGGTTGAGGATGTATTCTCGATCACCGGTCGGGGTACAGTAGCAACCGGACGTATTGAGACCGGTATTGTACTTACAGGTAATGAAGTTAACCTCATAGGACTTGGAGCTGAAGGAAAGAAAACAGTAGTTACAGGTGTTGAGATGTTCCGTAAGATTCTCGACCGTGGTGAAGCTGGAGATAATGTTGGTCTTCTCCTAAGGGGTATAGATAAGAAAGAGATTAAGAGGGGTATGGTTATTGCAGATCCGGGATCAATAAAGCCACATACAAAAGTTAAGGCCCAGGTATATGTTCTAAAGAAAGAAGAAGGAGGCCGTCATACACCGTTCCACAATAATTACCGTCCACAGTTCTATTTGAGGACTCTTGACGTGACCGGTGAGATCCAACTTCCTGAAGGACGTGAAATGGTTATGCCGGGAGATGATGTTGAGATTACCGTTAATCTGATCTATCCGGTGGCTATAAACAAGGGTTTGAGATTTGCCATCCGTGAAGGAGGCCGTACAGTTGGTGCCGGCCAGGTGATTGATATTATTGAATAAGTCCATAACTAAATTCAATATTGCTTAGGGTTCGGTTCCCGGAATGAGGAACCGAACTCTTGGCATGTAATCACAGATATAAGCACACGGGTGTAGCTCAGTTGGTAGAGCATTGGTCTCCAAAACCAAGGGCCGGGAGTTCGAGCCTCTCCACCCGTGCAAAATTTTCAAAGAATGAAAGTGATAGTATATTTTGAAGAGACCTGGAATGAATTGGTGCATAAAGTGTCATGGCCAACCTGGTCCGAATTACAGAACAGTGCATTAATCGTAATGATCGGAACCGTTATAATATCGCTTATCATTTTTGCGATGGACATAACTTTCCGTAACATAATGGAAACGGTTTACAGCCTGTTCTATTAATATATAGACCAATACCAATGGGAGAGATTGATAAAAAATGGTACGTCATCAGGGCAATCGGGGGAAAAGAGAAGAAAGTCAAGGAAATGATCGAAAGTGAAGTTTCCAGGCTCAATCTTGAGGATTATGTTTCCCAGGTCTTGATTCCTACGGAGAAGGTTTACCAGATACGAGCCGGCAAAAAGATAAGCAAGGAGAGAAATTTTTTTCCTGGATATGTTCTTATTGAGGCAGCACTGGTTGGGGAGATACCCCATATTATTAAAGATATTACAAATGTAATCGGGTTCCTCGGAACCAAGGGGGATGAGGCCCCGACGCCGTTACGGGCGAGTGAAGTAAACAGGATACTCGGAAAAGTTGACGAACTGGCGGCAAGTGAGGAGGAGATCAATATTCCTTTCTTTGTCGGGGAAAATGTTAGAGTTATAGACGGTCCCTTCAACAGCTTTACAGGAGTGATTGAGGAAGTTAATGATGAGAAGAAGAAACTGAAGGTCATGGTGAAGATCTTCGGAAGAAAGACACCGCTTGAATTGAGTTTCATGCAGGTAGAGAAAGAAAATTAAAGAGAGTTAAACGAGTTGTCTGATATATTCTACCACCGATGCTGGTGTAGAAGCTTCCATATAGATGGCAATCTGTTGATTAACCGGAAATCGTGAATCTAAAATGGCGAAAGAAGTACAAGGATTAATCAAGTTACAGATCAGAGGTGGTGCAGCAAATCCATCTCCTCCAGTCGGACCCGCATTGGGTGCCAAAGGAGTAAACATCATGGAGTTTTGCAAGCAATTCAATGCGAGGACTCAGGATAAAATGGGAAAATTACTTCCGGTAATTATTACTGTTTATTTTGACAAGTCTTTTGATTTTATTGTAAAGACTCCACCGGTTGCTGTTCAATTACTTGAAGCAGCAAAAACTAAGAAAGGTTCCTCCGAGCCCAACAGGGACAAGGTTGCCACTGTTTCATGGGAGCAGGTAAAGCAAATAGCTCAGGCTAAAATGCCTGATCTTAATGCATTTACTGTTAAGTCTGCCATGCATATGGTTGCAGGAACTGCACGAAGTATGGGAATAACTGTAAAAGGGGAATTCCCGTCTAATCTTTAATCTCTTATAAAATGGCAAAATTGACAAAAAATAGAAAGCTTGCTGTAGAGAAGGTTGAAGAAGGTAAACTCTATAAGATAAGTGAAGCCGCTGATTTACTGAAAGAGGTATCTCACACAAAGTTTGACGCATCGATTGATATCGACGTAAGATTGGGTGTGGATCCACGGAAAGCAAATCAGATGGTACGTGGTATTGTGACTCTTCCTCATGGTACGGGTAAAGAGACCAGGGTTCTGGTTTTATGTACTCCTGACAAGGAAGATGAAGCTAAAAAGGCTGGAGCAGATCATGTTGGACTTGAAGCATATATTGAGAAGATACAAGGCGGTTGGACCGATGTGGACGTAATCATTACCATGCCCCCTGTCATGGGACAGGTGGGGAAACTTGGTAAAGTTTTAGGTCCCAGGGGACTGATGCCTAACCCGAAGAGTGGCACAGTGACAATGGATATCGGAAAAGCGGTAGAAGAAGTGAAGAAGGGTAAAATCGATTTCAAAGTTGATAAGTTTGGTATTATCCACTCAAGGATCGGGAAGGTATCATTTAGTGCTGATCAGATCTCTGATAATGCACAGGAATTCATCAATACAATAATTAAACTCAAGCCAAGCTCAGCCAAAGGCACTTATCTCAGGAGTATTTACCTCTCCAGCACCATGAGTCCCAGTATAAAACTGGACACTAAAGTACTGGAAGAATAATACAGAAGCTGAGATTAATGAATTCATTAGAATCATGAGAAGAGCAGAGAAAGAATCCATAATTGAAGACCTGAGGGAGCAGATCGAAAATGCCAGTCATTTTTATCTTACAGATATATCAAATCTGAATGCGGCTGATACTTCCAATCTCCGGAGAAAATGTTTCGAAAGGGAAATTGAACTGGTGGTTGTGAAGAACACATTATTGAGGCAGGCTCTTGAAAAGTCGGAAGGGAAATTTGATGAGCTCTATGATATATTGAAGGACTCAACATCCATTATGTTTTGTGAAACCGGAAATACTCCGGCCAAACTAATCAAGGATTTCAGGAAGGACAAAGACAGGCCTCTTCTGAAAGCAGCTTTTGTTGAGGAATCAATCTATCTGGGCGAAGAACAACTGGATATGCTGTCATCACTTAAGTCAAAGAACGAACTTATTGCTGATGTACTTGCATTACTCCAGTCACCTATGACTAACCTTCTTTCTGCAATGCAGTCAGGAGGAAATAACATGGCAGGAGCACTTAAGACCCTTACCGAAAAAGAAGACTAAAAAACAATTTTTAAAACTATAGAAAAATGGCAGACGTTAAAGCAATTGCAGATCAACTTGTTGGATTGACTGTAAAAGAAGTGAGTGAGCTTCTTAATGTACTGAAAGAAGAGCACGGAATCGAGCCGGCAGCTGCAGCAGTAGCTGTAGCAGGCCCTGCAGCTGGCGGTGGAGAAGCCGCAGCTGAGGAAAAGAACTCATTTGACGTGATACTCAAGCATCCGGGTGGAGCAAAACTCCAGATCGTTAAACTCGTTAAGGAATTAACCGGACTCGGACTGAAAGAGGCCAAAGGTGTTGTTGACTCCGCACCCGCCCCGATCAAAGAGGGTATTCCTAAGGACGAAGCAGAAGCATTGCAAAAGCAACTTGAAGAAGCTGGAGCTGAAGTTGAGCTCAAATAGCGCCTTCAAAATATCTTACATCTGGGTTTGGAATCCTCTTCACGAGGACTCCAAGCCTTTTGTTATATTCAGTAATAGTATATACAGTTCTTATAAATAGTTTAAATAGATGGCCAAAAAAACAGAAGAAAGAATTAATTTCTCTGCCACTAAAAATCAACTCCAATATCCTGATTTTCTGGAGGTTCAGCTTAAATCTTTTACGGAGTTCTTCCAAATGGAAACCACTCCGGAAGACCGGAAGAATGAAGGATTATATGGTGTTTTTAGTGATAATTTCCCCATCACAGATACACGAAATAACTTTATCCTCGAGTTCCTGGACTATCAGGTTGATCCGCCCAGGTATTCAATTGATGAGTGTATTGAACGTGGCCTAACCTACAGTGTTCCACTCAAGGCAAAGCTCAAGCTTTATTGTACTGACCCGGAACATGAAGATTTTGATACCGTCATCCAGAATGTGTATCTGGGTACCATCCCTTATATGACAAAGAGGGGTTTATTTATTATCAACGGTGCAGAGCGAGTGGTTGTGTCACAGCTTCACCGTTCACCCGGCGTATTTTTCGGACAGAGTGTTCATGCAAACGGTACGAAATTGTATTCTGCCAGGATTATCCCGTTTAAGGGATCCTGGATAGAGTTTGCTACAGACATTAATAATGTTATGTATGCATACATCGATCGGAAAAAGAAATTACCCGTAACCACCCTTCTTCGGGCTATCGGTTACGAAGGAGATAAAGATATCCTGGAGATTTTTGATCTTGCCGATGAATTGAAAGTTTCTAAAACGGGACTCAAAAAGGTGATCGGACGTAAACTGGCTGCCAGGGTACTTAAGTCCTGGGTGGAAGACTTCGTGGATGAAGATACCGGTGAGGTAGTTTCCATCGAACGGAATGAAGTGGTTGTCGACCGGGAAACAATCCTCGAGACTGAGCATATTGATCAGATCATGGACTCCGGCGCTAAGACTATCCTACTTCATAAAGAATCGCAAAGTCTCACAGATTTTGCTATTATATATAATACACTCCAGAAAGATCCATGTAACTCGGAAGATGAAGCAGTTCTGCATATCTACCGCCAGCTAAGGAATTCTGAACCACCCGACGAGGCAACTGCCAGGGACGTAATCGATAAACTGTTCTTCTCTGATAAGCGTTATGACCTGGGAGAAGTAGGTCGTTACAGGATAAATAAGAAACTGGGACTCTCTACAGATAGTGATGTAAAAGTCCTGACCAAGGAAGATATCATTGAGATCATCAAGTACCTGATCCAACTGATCAACTCAAAAACCGATGTGGATGATATCGACCATCTTAGCAACCGCCGCGTTAGAACAGTTGGAGAGCAGCTGTCCAATCAGTTTAGTGTTGGATTAGCGCGCATGGCACGGACCATTAGAGAAAGAATGAATGTTCGTGACAACGAAGTGTTTACTCCGATTGACCTGATCAATTCCAAGACCCTTTCTTCCGTGATCAATTCCTTTTTCGGTACAAACCAGCTATCTCAGTTCATGGATCAGACCAATCCACTTGCAGAAATGACCCACAAACGACGTATGTCAGCATTGGGTCCGGGTGGACTGTCACGTGAGCGTGCAGGTTTCGAGGTAAGGGACGTGCATTATACTCACTATGGAAGGCTTTGTCCAATTGAGACACCGGAAGGTCCGAACATCGGATTGATATCATCGCTTTGCGTTTATGCCAAGATTAATACCCTCGGTTTTATAGAAACTCCTTACAGGAAAGTGAATGAAGCTCAGGTTGATCTAAGCGACGGTGGAGTTATCTACCTGAGTGCTGAAGAGGAAGAATCTAAGATTATTGCTCAGGCAAACGCACCCATTCAGGATGACGGCAATTTTGTCAACCCCAGGGTAAAGGCCAGATATGATGCTGACTATCCCCTGGCAGAATCCGGAACCGTTGACCTGATGGATGTTGCTCCTAATCAGATCGCATCAATAGCAGCATCACTGATTCCCTTCCTGGAGCACGACGATGCCAACAGGGCCCTGATGGGATCCAATATGATGAGACAGGCCGTACCCTTGGTACGTCCCGAAGCACCAATCGTTGGTACAGGAATTGAATCACTGGTTGCCAGGGATTCACGTTTACTTGTAGTAGCCGAAGGTAACGGTGTGGTTGAATTTGTGGATTCAAACGAGATCGTGATCCGTTACAGCCGCAGCGATGAGGAGAAATTTGTAAGGTTTGATGATGAAGTAAAAAAATATAAGCTGCCGAAATACCGGAAGACAAACCAGAATACCTGCGTAAACCTGACTCCTATCGTTAAAAAAGGAGATAAGGTTAAAACCGGTGAGATCCTTACTCATGGGTATGGAACCGATAATGGGGAACTGGCCCTGGGCCGGAACCTGATGGTTGCCTTCATGCCCTGGAAAGGATATAATTTCGAGGATGCCATAGTTATTTCAGACCGTGTTGTCCGTGACGATGTATTTACATCCATCCATATAGAAGAATACCTTCTTGAGGTGCGTGATACGAAACGTGGACTTGAAGAACTTACTTCAGATATCCCGAATGTTAGTGAAGAAGCTACCCGGAACCTGGATGAAAATGGACTTATCCGCATTGGTGCACACGTTGAACCGGGCGATATCCTGATAGGAAAGATTACACCTAAAGGTGAATCTGATCCCTCACCGGAAGAGAAACTTCTACGGGCAATCTTTGGTGATAAGGCCGGCGATGTAAAGGATGCTTCCCTAAAAGCTCCTCCTTCACTTGAAGGAGTTGTAATTAATAAGAAGCTGTTTTCCCGTTCAATGAAGGACAGGAAATTCAAGCAGGCTTCCAAGCCCCTCCTGGACAAGATCGAGGAGGAGTTCAACAGCAAGGTTGAAGAGCTGGGAACTCTACTGGTTGAAAAGATCTTTTCCATTGTGAACGGCAAAACTTCTCAGGGTGTTAAGGATTATCTGAATGCTGATGTGGTTGCTAAGGGGACCAAGTTTACTCAAAAGATCCTTCTGGAAATTGATTTCCTAAATGTCAACCCGAGTAAGTGGACCACCGACAAGAAGAAGAACGAAACAATTCGCACGATTCTACACAATTATACTATCAAGTATAAGGAGATTGAAGGATTCTATAAGCGGAAAAAGTACAATATTACCATTGGAGATGAACTACCTACCGGTATTATCCAGATGGCCAAGGTTTATGTTGCCATGAAGCGTAAGGTTAAGGTGGGAGATAAGATGGCCGGACGTCATGGGAATAAAGGAATCGTTGCCAAGATAGTCAGGAAGGAAGACATGCCTTTCCTTGAAGACGGAACTCCTGTAGATATTGTTTTGAACCCACTTGGTGTTCCCTCGAGGATGAACCTCGGACAGATCTATGAGACTGTTCTTGGCTGGGCCGGTTTAAAGCTGGGAAAAACTTTTGCAACTCCTATTTTTGATGGTGCAAATATTGACCAGATTAATGGTTATACGGAAGAGGCCGGTGTTCCAAAATATGGTAAAACATATCTATACGATGGAGGAACAGGTCAGCGTTTTGACCAGCCTGCAACGGTGGGTGTTATCTATATGCTGAAACTCGGCCATATGGTCGATGACAAGATGCACGCACGTTCAATCGGTCCTTATTCCCTGATTACCCAGCAGCCTCTGGGAGGGAAAGCTCAGTTTGGTGGACAGCGATTTGGTGAAATGGAAGTCTGGGCACTTGAAGCATTTGGTGCCGCAAATATCCTCCAGGAACTCCTGACGGTTAAGTCTGACGATGTAATCGGAAGGGCCAAAGCCTATGAGGCCATTGTAAAGGGAGAGCCAATGCCTATGCCAGGTATTCCTGAATCACTCAATGTTCTTTTGCACGAGTTACGTGGACTCGGTTTAAGTGTTAACCTCTTATAAATTAAAATAAACCCATAACATATGTCCTTCAAAAGAGATCCAAAGGTCAGAATTGAATTTACTAAAGTATCCATCGGACTTGCTTCCCCGGAAGAAATCCTGGAACGTTCAAGCGGTGAGGTGCTTAAGCCGGAAACTATCAACTACCGGACATACAAACCCGAACGTGACGGATTATTCTGTGAAAGAATTTTCGGTCCTGTAAAGGATTATGAATGCCATTGTGGAAAATACAAACGTATCCGTTATAAGGGTATTGTCTGTGACCGTTGTGGTGTTGAAGTCACCGAGAAAAAAGTCCGTCGTGAGCGTATGGGTCATATTTCTCTGGTTGTTCCGGTAGCACATATCTGGTATTTCAAATCACTGCCGAACAAGATCGGGTATCTGCTAGGATTGCCTACCAAGAAGCTCGATTCAATCATTTACTATGAACGGTATGTGGTTATTAACCCGGGTGTAAAGCAGGTAGACGAAGTTAAGTACCTTGACTTCCTCACAGAAGAAGAATATCTTGATATTCTGGAAAGTCTGCCAAAGGAAAACCAGCACCTGGATGATGACCATCCGGATAAGTTTATTGCCGACATGGGCGCAGAAGCTCTGTACGCATTACTTGGCAGACTTGACCTGGACAGCCTGTCTTATTCTCTTCGCCACAAAGCCAGTACAGAGACTTCCCAGCAACGGAAGAACGAGGCGCTGAAAAGGCTGCAGGTTGTTGAAGCATTCCGTGTATCCAAGGGTGTGAACAAGCCCCAGTGGATGATTGTGAAGGTGGTTCCCGTGATTCCGCCTGAACTCAGGCCACTGGTACCCCTTGATGGTGGAAGGTTCGCAACCTCTGATCTTAATGACCTCTATCGAAGGGTCATCATTCGTAACAACCGTCTCAAAAGATTGATTGAAATCAAGGCACCAGAGGTTATCCTCCGTAATGAGAAAAGGATGCTCCAGGAAGCCGTTGATTCATTATTCGATAATTCACGCAAGGCCAATGCAGTTAAGACCGAGGCCAACCGTCCTCTGAAGTCTCTCAGCGATAGTCTGAAAGGTAAGCAGGGCCGGTTCCGCCAGAATCTCCTTGGTAAGAGGGTGGATTACTCGGCACGTTCTGTCATTGTGGTCGGACCGGAGCTTAAGCTTCATGAATGTGGACTGCCCAAGGATATGGCAGCTGAACTTTATAAGCCATTCATCATCCGTAAACTGATCGAACGGGGAATTGTAAAGACCGTTAAATCGGCCAAGAAAATTGTTGACAGGAAAGACCCGGTTGTCTGGGATATTCTGGAGAATATACTTAAGGGACACCCTGTGCTCCTTAACCGTGCCCCAACTCTTCACAGGCTTGGGATCCAGGCATTCCAGCCGAAGCTTATAGAAGGAAAGGCTATCCAGCTGCACCCACTCGTATGTACCGCATTCAACGCGGACTTCGACGGTGACCAGATGGCTGTTCACCTTCCACTTGGAAATGCTGCCGTAATCGAAGCACAGATGCTTATGCTGGCATCCCATAATATTCTGAACCCTGCAAATGGTGCACCTATTTCAGTGCCATCCCAGGACATGGTTCTCGGATTGTATTATATCACCAAAGCCAGGAAGGACACCAAGGAACACCCGGTTAAAGGATCGGGACTATCATTCTATTCACATGAAGAAGTTAAGATTGCTTACAATGAGAGTCAGGTTGACCTTCATGCAATAATCAAGGTAAGGATAGTAAATCTGGAGGGTGAAACGGAGAATGTTGAGACAACAGTAGGCCGGGTGCTTTTCAATGAGCATGTGCCGGAGGGAGTTAAATTTATTAATGAATTGCTTACCAAGAAGTCGCTACGGGATATTATCGGATATGTACTTAAGCAGACCGGCACCGCAGCAACCTCTGCATTTCTTGATGATATTAAATCTCTTGGTTATGAGATGGCCTTCAGAGGAGGACTTTCTTTTAACCTTGATGATGTTATCGTACCTAAGGAGAAACTCGAATATGTTGATGAGGGATACGAGCAGGTTGACGAAGTAGTGAATAACTATAATATGGGTTTCATCACCAACAACGAACGCTACAATCAGATCATTGATATATGGACACATACCAATGCCAAGTTGACTCAAACCCTGCTGAAGCGTCTGAGCACAGATAACCAGGGATTTAATCCTGTTTATATGATGCTTGACTCCGGAGCACGTGGATCGAAGGAACAGATTCGACAGCTTTCTGGTATGAGGGGACTGATGGCCAAGCCGCAGAAATCCGGTGCATCAGGGTCTGAAATTATCGAAAACCCAATTCTTTCTAACTTTAAAGAAGGCCTGTCAGTTCTTGAATATTTTATCTCCACTCACGGTGCACGTAAAGGTCTTGCCGATACAGCACTTAAAACTGCAGATGCAGGATACCTTACCAGGAGGCTGGTTGATGTATCACAGGATGTAATCGTTTCTGAGCCTGACTGTGGAACCCTTCGCGGAATTGTGGCGACAGCCATAAAGAACAACGAAGAAGTTGTGGAGTCACTTTACGAAAGGATTCTTGGTAGATCTACAGTTCATGATGTATACCATCCTTTGACAGGAGACCTGATTATTGGAGCAGGTGAGGAAATCACTGAAGACATCGCTCGCCTGATTGATGATTCACCACTTGAGCAGATTGAAATTCGCTCAGTACTTACCTGTGAATCGAAGAAGGGTGTATGTGGCAAATGTTATGGCCGAAACCTTGCGACCGGAAAGATGGTCCAGAATGGTGAAGCCTGCGGTGTTATCGCTGCCCAGAGTATTGGTGAACCGGGAACACAGCTTACGTTGAGAACATTCCACGTTGGTGGAACCGCCTCAAATATTACTTCGGAATCCAGCATCAGGTCAAAATATGATGGTGTTGTTGAGATCGAGGAACTACGTTCCGTTGAGCGCAAAGAAAATGACGGAAGCAAAGTTGAGATTGTCATCGGCCGTCTTGCAGAGATGAGGATTATGGACAAGAATACGAAGATCACTCTGACCACGAATTCAATTCCTTATGGTTCAAGGTTGTTCACCAAAGATGGAGCAACAGTGAAAAGGGGAGATCTGATCTGTGAATGGGATCCGTATAACGCAGTAATTATATCAGAAAGCACCGGAAAAATCGGATTTGAATCTGTCATTGAAAATATTACATTCAGGGAAGAATCCGATGAGCAAACAGGATATCGTGAGAAGGTGATCATTGAAACCAGGGATAAGACCAAAAACCCGGGTATCAAGATTCTCTCTTCCAAGAAAGACGTTCTTAAATCATATAACCTGCCGGTTGGGGCACATATTATGGTAGACGAAGGAGACTCTGTACAGACAGGTGAGATTCTTGTAAAAATCCCTCGTGCAGTTGGTAAATCAGGTGACATCACAGGTGGTCTGCCAAGGGTAACCGAATTATTCGAAGCCAGGAACCCATCCAATCCCGCGGTAGTATCCGAGATTGACGGAGAAGTAAGCTTCGGTAAGATCAAACGTGGTAACCGGGAGATCAGCATTAAATCCAAATCAGAGGAGATCAAGAAATACCTGGTTCCCCTGTCAAAGCAGATCCTGGTACAGGAGAATGATTACGTAAGGGCGGGAACACCTCTTTCAGATGGCGCCACTACACCTGCGGATATTCTCGCCATTAAAGGCCCTACAAAAGTACAGGAGTATATCGTAAATGAAGTTCAGGAAGTATACCGTATGCAGGGTGTTAAGATAAATGATAAGCATTTCGAGGTAATCGTACGTCAGATGATGCGCAAGGTTGAGATTGTGGATCCGGGAGATACCAAATTCCTGGAAAAGCAGGTTGTTGACAAATGGGTATTCATGGATGAGAATGACTGGATATTCGCTAAAAAGGTTATTCTTGAACCGGGTGAATCACAGAATCTCAAATCGGGACAGATAATTACTGCAAGGAAGCTGAGGGATGAGAATTCTATACTCAAGCGGAAAGACATGAAGCAGATCGAAGCCCGTGAGGCAGTTCCTGCAACATCCAACCAGGTCCTCCAGGGGATTACCAAGGCCGCTCTGCAGACAAAGAGTTTTATCTCAGCTGCCTCCTTCCAGGAGACAACCAAGGTGCTCAATGAAGCTGCCATTTTTGGTAAAGTAGATTCTCTTGAAGGTCTGAAGGAAAATGTTATCGTAGGACACCTGATCCCGGCCGGTACTGGTATTCGGGATTACCAACGACTGGTTGTAGGATCGAAAGAGGAATACGATGCTCTCGTGGCTGCCCAGCAGAGTGGTGAAGGTACCGAGGAGATTGTTGAAAAAGACAAATCTTTAGATTAATAAACATGGAAGAGCCAAAAGAGCCAAAAGACCAGAAGCAAAACCAGATCAACATTGAGTTGAAGGAGGAGGTTGCACAGGGTACTTATTCTAACCTTGCCGTCATAACACATTCCAGTTCTGAGTTTGTAATTGACTTTGTCAGGGTAATGCCAGGCATTCCGAAAGCGGATGTGAAAAGCAGAATCATCCTTACACCCGAGCATGCCAAAAGGCTTATGCTGGCACTAAAGGATAATATTGCAAAATTTGAGAAAGTGCACGGTATGATTAAAAAGGTTGAAGGCTCCGGATCACCCCTTATTCCAATGAATTTTGGGGGACCGACAGCTCAGGCATAAGGCCATGTACGTCAATATATTAGAAAGGGTTCAAACATAGGTTTGAACCCTTTTTTTGATTGATTTTAATTAACCCGTAAAATATGGCGGGTTATCATAATTCTTTTATATTTGTCAGGTTATTAACGAAAATAAATATGAACGTACTTGTATGTATTAGCAATGTTCCGGATACCACGACTAAGGTCCGGTTTGCCAACGATAATACCACCCTTGATTCCAGCGGTGTACAATGGATCATTAATCCCTGGGATGAACTTGCTCTGACCCGGGCAATGGAGCTGAAAGAAGATGCTTCCAACCCGATAGCAAAAGTTACTGTTCTAACAATTGGGCCATCAGATACGGAGCCTACTCTGAGAAAAGCACTCGCAATTGGAGCTGACGACGCCATCCGCGTTGATGCTGAAACAGAAGATGCCTTTTTTGTGGCTTCCCAGATTGCTGAGGTTGTCAGGAATGGAGATTACGGAATTGTCCTTAACGGAATTGAATCAAGTGATTATAATGGTTCTGCTGTAGGAGGTATGCTCTCGGAATTACTTGATATGCCCTCTGTATCAGCTATATCATCCCTTGCATTGGAGAATGGTGAGATAATTATCAACCGTGATATCGACGGAGGAACTGAGAAACTAAGCATACCCACACCATTTATTGGGATTGTTCAGAAAGGAATTGCCAAAGAACCACGGATTGCTGCCATGCGTGGTATAATGATGGCACGTAAGAAACCCCTTCAGGTTGTACCGGCAGCAGATGTTGCACCATTTACAAAGACCATTGAGTTTGCACACCCAACTCCAAAGGAGTCCTGCAAAATGTTCGAGCCCGATGATGTAAAAGGATTAGTAAATGCACTCGTGAACGAGGCAAAAGCAATTTAATCTCCATTAACCAAGATATTATGTCAGTATTAGTTTATACAGAGAATTGGGACGGGAAATTCAAGAAACTTTCCTATGAACTTGTTTCATATGCCTCCAGGGTTGCAGAGATGACCGGGGGCTCAGTAACAGCATTATCAATCGGCGATGTAACAGACGATGAACTTGGCAAACTCGGAAATTTCGGTGCATCAACCGTTCTTACGACTGCCGGGTCCGGTTCGTTTGACAATCAGCTCTATACAGGAATAATCGCAGCTGCAGCGGAAAAGGTTCAGGCAAAGGTTGTTTTGCTGTCACATAACAACTCGGGCAAGGCCCTGGCTCCACGGTTATCAGTAAGGCTGAAAGCAGGACTTGTCAGCGGAGTAATCACCCTTCCCGAATCTGTTAATCCGGTTGTGGTTAACAAAAAAGTATTCTCAGGAAAAGCATATGCAAAGATTAAGGTTCTCAGTGATACAGTAATCCTTACACTTGCACAAAACTCCTTTGAGATAATTGAATCCGGAGCAAGCACTTCCATTGAGGCATTTGACCATGGAGTTGATGCTTCTGTGTCAAAAACAATTGTAAAGGATGTGCAGAAACAAACGGGTAAAATACTTCTTTCCGATGCTGATGTAGTGGTTTCCGGCGGCCGGGGTATGAAATCAGGTGAGAACTGGCAACCTATAGAAGAACTTGCAGATGTTCTTGGAGCAGCCACAGCATGTTCCAGACCGGTTTCCGATGAGGGATGGAGGCCGCATGAAGAACATACAGGGCAGACCGGGAAGATCATTGCACCAAATCTTTATTTTGCATTCGGAATTTCCGGGGCCATACAGCACCTTGCGGGAGTCAGTTCCTCCAAGGTTATTGTTGCCGTTAATACAGATAAGGATGCACCTATATTTGAAGCTGCTGATTATGGCATAGTAGGGGATGCTCTCAAGGTGCTTCCTGAATTCATCAATGAAATAAAAGCAGCTAAAGCCCAGTAATAATTTCTTGACCTCCTGATTTATAATATATCATTCTAAGGCTGTATTACCCTATTAAATTCGGGAAACATGTTGAAGCAATATATTTTTATTCTGTCCCTTCTGCTTACCATTGTTGCATTCGGAATCACTGCACGCAGGTTTGCGGGATTCTTCAAGCTGACGAGACCGGCTTTTCCGGTCAGAGATTTCGGCAAACGTACGGGAATAATGCTTGAAGTTGCCTTCGGACAAACTAAAATATTCCGCAGACCTGTAATGGGCTTGCTGCATGCTCTTGTATTTTGGGGATTTTGTGTAATTCTGATCGGAAGCCTTGAGATGATGATCGATGGTATTTCAGGCTTGGAAAAGTCCCTCGCTTTCCTGGGTGTTTTATACAATATCATAATGGCATCCGGGGATATATTTGCACTGATTATTGCGATAGCTATAATTGTATTTCTTGGACGCCGGTTATTCCTCAATGTAAAGCGGTTTTCCGGTATTGAAATGAAGCACATTTCACATCTTGATGCAAATATCGCGCTTACAATAATTCTCCTGCTGATGCTCTCTCTTCTTGATATGAACATTTTTTATATCAGGTCAACCATTGAGGCAGGTCATGAGCTTCATGGCATCTTCCCAGTTAGCCAGGTCATTGCATCATGGCTAACTACAAGTTCCGCTCAAAACATACTTTTCTACGAGATGAGCTGGTGGACACATATCATACTGATTTTCATATTTGCGAACTATCTTCCGTACTCAAAGCATTTTCACGTTTTTATGTCGGTACCCAATGTATTTCTCAGCAGTCTTGCCCCTCTGGGAAAGCTGGATACCATGGAAAATGTAACCAAGGAAGTAAGGATCATGATGGATCCCGACCAGGCCTTTGCAGCTCCACCGGAGGGTGAAGATGAAGAGGTGCCAGAACGTTTCGGCATACTCGATATTGAAGATGTGAGCTGGAAAAGTTACATGGACTCGCTATCCTGTACGGAATGTGGACGTTGTACTGCCGTTTGTCCAGCAAATATTACCGGTAAGAAATTATCACCAAGGAAGATTGTAATGGATGTCAGGGCGAGGATGAAGGAAAAAGGCCCTGGAATGATCAAGAATGGAAGGGATTATTCAGATGAGAAATCACTCCTCCGGAATTATATTTCAGAGGAGGAACTCTGGGCTTGTATGCTGTGCAATGCCTGTGCCCAGGAATGTCCGATAAACATCAACCAGCCCGCCATAATCGTAGGCATGAGGAGATACCTTGTCATGGAAGAATCTGCCGCTCCCGGCGAATTGAACTCAATCTTCTCAAACATCGAAAACAATGGCGCCCCCTGGCAGTTCTCACAGGAAGACAGGATGATTTGGGCAGAAGATCTAATGATGAACGAAATCGAAAAATAATATGGAACCCAAGCAGAAGAAAGTTGAGGTACCCATACTTGCGGATTGCATTGCAAGGAGTGAAAAACCCGAATTTCTATTCTGGGTTGGCAGTGCCGGGGCATTCGATGATCGCTACAAAAATGTTTCACGTGCCTTTGCAAAGATCCTGGATTACCTCGGAACTTCATATGCGGTGTTGGGGATAGAAGAATCATCTAGTGGGGATGTGGCCCGCCGTGCCGGAAATGAGATGTTGTTCCAGATGCAGGCCCTTATGAATATAGAGATCTTTGAAGGATATGAAGTAAAGAAAATCCTTACATGCGATCCTCACGCCTATAATACATTCCTGAATGAATACCCGGACCTGGGTGGGACTTATGAGGTGATACACCATACCCAGTTTTTGCGTGACAGGATAGAAGATGGTTCCCTGAAAATACCTCAGGATGCATTGGCCGGCAAGAACATTACATATCACGACCCCTGTTACCTGGGAAGAGCGAACAAGGAGTACAAAGCGCCCCGGCAGATTATTGAATCACTTGCCGCCGGTAATACCGAAATGGGCAGGAACAGGAGCTTCGCACTTTGTTGTGGTGCTGGGGGGGGACAAATGTTCAAGGAAGCTGAGGAAGGCAGCAAGGAGGTATTTATCGAACGAACGGAAGAAGCTATCAAAACCGGCGCCGATATTATTGCAACAGCCTGTCCGTATTGCATGGTGATGATGACAGATGGACTGAAATACAAGAACAAGGAAAAAGAAATAAAGAATTACGATATCGCAGAGCTTGTTGTGCTTGCTCTCGGCTTATAGAACAAACAATACCAGATACTATGAATGATCAAAAATTAATTTCCAGTGGCGAATTCCTTGTCAAGGAATCCGATCCGGCTGACGTTTTTATTCCTGAAGAATTCGATGAAGAACAGATGATGATCGGGCAGACCTGCCGGGATTTCCTTGATGCAGAAATTTTCCCTGTCATTGACCAGATTGATGCACAGCAGGAGGGATTGATGCCTGAGCTACTTAAGAAAGCCGGTGAGCTTGGATTGATGGCAGTTTCCATTCCGGAGGAACTTGAAGGATTCGGACAGTCTTTCGTTACTTCGATGTATGCAAGTGAGGTTATGGGTTCGGGCTACTCCTTTGCCGTAGCATGGTCCTGCCATACGGGTATAGGAACCCTTCCCATCCTGTATTATGGGAACGAGGAACAACTACAAAAATATATTCCGAAACTTGGCAGCGGAGAATGGCTGGGGGCATATTGCCTTACAGAACCCGGAGCCGGCTCGGATGCTAACTCAGGAAAAACGAAAGCTGTACTTTCCGAAGACGGGAAACATTATATCCTTAACGGGGCAAAAATGTGGATCACCAATGCCGGGTTTGCAGATGTTATGACGGTTTTTGCAAAGATCGATAACGACCGGGTACTCAGTGCCTTTATTGTTGAAAAGGAATACAATGGCATCACCTTAAATCCCGAAGAAAAGAAGATGGGGATCAAAGGATCTTCCACCCGACAGATCTTCTTCAACGACTGCAAAGTACCCGTTGAGAATCTACTTGGGAAAAGGGGAGAAGGATTCCGGATTGCATTGAATATTCTCCATATGGGAAGGATAAAACTCGGAGTGAATGTTACTGGTTTTGCCAAAAAAACCATTGACCAATCGGTGCAATATGCCAATGAAAGAAAGCAGTTCAACTGCCTGATCTCCCAGTTCGGGGCGATAAAGCATAAGCTGGCAGAACAGGTTATCCTGACATTTGTCAATGAATCAGCAGCATACCGTGCATGCAAACAACTGGATGATGCCATTAACCATTACGTTGCCAAAGGAGATGATAAGGGCCGGAATACCATGGAAGCATTCAATCATTTTGCGCTTGAAGCTGCCATTCTGAAGGTTTTTGGATCGGAAATGCTGGATTATGTTGTCGATGAAGCCGTACAAATTCATGGTGGAATGGGTTATTCTGCTGAGATGCTTGTTGACCGGGGATACCGTGATTCCAGAATTAACAGGATCTTTGAGGGTACCAATGAGATCAACCGCCTGCTAATCCTGGATAACGTGCTGAAGAAGGGAGCCAAGGGTGTTCTGCCCATCAATGAGGAGGCAGAAAAGGCTTTTGAGGAGATTAAAAACCTTAAAGAAGGGGAAACGGCAGAGCTTGAATACTATGAAGAGAAGGGTAAATACATTGCGAACTTCAAAAAGCTTATCCTTATGATTACCAAAGCAGCTTCGGAAAAATTCACCCGTACAATTGTCATGGAGCAGGAGATCCTGGCAAGTATTTCTGATGCTATTATGCAAATGTATACTGCAGAATCTACCATGCTGAGGGTAAAGAAACTGGAAGCTCTGAAGGGTGAGGACGAGATCAAGGTATACAGGGATATCCTGGATGTATTTGTTTTCGATGCTGCATCAAAGATCGCAAAGAGTATCAAAGATGCTGCTTATTCCTTTGCTTTCGGTGAAACCCGTGAGCTTCTGGAAAAGGGAATCTCACACTATACAAGTGTTGCAGGGGTGAATGTGAAGGAAGCCCGCCGCAGGATTGCCGATCAGTTGATCGACGAAAACCGATACTGCTTCTAAGGGAAGAAAATATTTCCAACAATATAAAAGGCTGTTCATCACCCGGGAAGGGAAGAACAGCCTTTTTCTTTTGAGTAAAAGCTTGTAATTTAGTTCAAATTCCAATTCCTATGGAAACTGATCATTCAGATAAGCTGGTTATTCTCGGTTCGGGGAACCTGGCATGGCATCTTGGACCTGCACTTCAGAATGCAGGATTTACTATTTTGCAGGTCTGCAGCCGTACCGAAAATTCTGCCCGGTTGCTGGGTGAGAGGCTGGGTGTGGAGTGGATTACCGACCCTGCCGGGATTGATGAGGAGGCCGGGACCCTGGTTTTCTGCATTTCTGATAATGCAATACCGGATTTAATGTGCAGGATTGAATTAAGAACCAGGCCTGTATTAATTCATACCGCCGGCAGTGTATCGCTTGATGTGTTTAATGGAATTGCGAAGGAATCGGGTGTCCTGTATCCCCTGATGACTTTTACGAAAGACCGTACTCTCCATCTGCAAAATGTCCCATTCTGCATTGAGGGGAGCTCTGAGTATAGCTTGGCCCTGGTGGAAAGGATGGCCAGAGGTATTTCCGAAAAAATATACCAGATTAATTCAGAGGAAAGGAAGATTCTGCATCTTGGAGGAATAATCGCTTCAAATTTTTCCAACCATATGTATCATCTTGCAGCGGATTTTCTGTCTGCAAGGGGAATGGACTTTGAAATTCTGAAACCTCTGATCATGGAAACTGCTTCAAAGATTATGGAGATGGAACCTGCTGCCTCCCAGACAGGACCGGCCTCCAGAAACGACACCGATGTAATCCAAGATCATGCAGATCTATTAAAAGACCTTCCCGAGTTGCAAAAAATATATACATTTGTTACAGACAGCATCACAAATCATTTCAATTCTTAATGAGCAATTTCAAAGAAGAACTAAGCAAAGTAAAAGCATTCGTATTTGATGTTGATGGAGTGCTTTCCAATGCAAAGATTTACCTGCATCCCGGAAATGAGATGATGCGGTCTGCAAATATTAAGGATGGTTATGCTATCCAGTATGCTATTCGGAAAGGATACCCGATTTGTATTATTACAGGAGGTAATTCAGAAGCAGTTGAAGATCGATTCAAGAACCTCGGTTTGACAGATATATTTCTCAGGTCAAGAAATAAGATGAAAGACCTGGAAGATTTTCTTGGCAGGTATGACTTCGGACCCGAGAATATACTTTATATGGGTGATGATCTTCCGGATTACCCGGTTATGAAGGTGATAGGATTTCCTACCTGTCCCTCAGATGCTGTAGAAGAGATCAAATCAATCTCGCTGTATATTTCAGATAAACCCGGAGGGGAAGGATGCGTTCGTGACGTGATCGAGCAGGTGTTGAGGTTACAAGGCAAATGGATGCAAGAGGACGCCTTTACCTGGTAATATGGCATTATTAA
>SDBV01002189.1_pt1 | contig 29253 bp, 23 predicted proteins | sample 2277081 | NCBI WGS metagenome assembly SDBV01 (sample SAMN10402039, study PRJNA504765) | marine sediment metagenome | isolation source: marine sediment core GS10_PC15, 223 cmbsf | place: Arctic Ocean: Southern Knipovich Ridge | collected 2010
CCACGCGGCCGTCGACCGTGGTGAAATACAGGCGGCCGGCGCAGGCGGCGAAGCTGTCGTAGACGGGCGAGGCCTTCAGCGTGTATTCCACCTTCTTGCTGCCGTCTTCCGTTGAGACGGCCCACAACAGGACGTCTCCCTTCGGCTGCTTGGCGTCGAAGTCGTTGACATCTTCAGGCCCGGCGAAAAACAGCGTATCGCCGGCCAGGAGCATCGCGCGGGGGTAGAAGGGAATGGACTTCGACCAGGCGTAACTCACACCGGCATTCGATCTGCGGCCCTTGGGAGTTGCCGCCGGTTTGATGTCCGCGGCGAACAGGTGGTATTCCGACTGCAGCCCGATATGGCTGCCGGTGATCGTATATCCCTTCCGACCGAAGCCGAACGCACGGCTCTGGTTTCTGACGAGTGCCCGGCCGGAGATGTGGCTGTTGCCTGCGTTGGCCCAGCCGCCGTACCCGCCGCCCATCGCTTGACCGATTTGCAGATAGGTGCGGTGCCACCAGGTGTCGTCCAGGAAGCCGGCGGAGCTGAAGAGGTGATCGACGTCCGGTTCGAGTGTTTCGCCGCCTAAGTCGAAACGCTGGTGCCTCATGAAGATCGAGGCGCCGTCCGAGGCCAGGACGTCGGGTATGGCCCCCGGCATCCTCACACCGCGGATCACGTCTTGCGGCTCCAGCCCGGTCTTCGGGTCGCGGTGCGAGATTCGCCGCCTGACGACAAGCTCGCCCGTGGCGGCATCCACGCCGCAAAGGTACACGCCGCCGTCGACGTAGGACGTTCTTCCGGCCGAGGCGTACGCGACCCGGCGGCCGCTTGGCCCCTTGCACACCAGGACGTTGCCGTGGACCGGCCAGACCGATTCCAACTGGCCGTAGGCGACGATCTGTCTCGACTCGGGCGCCACGCGGAATCGCCACGCCAGTGCGCCGTCTTCGGCCCGCAGACAGTACATCCACCCGTCGGCCGAACCGAAGTACACCCGGCCGCCGCAGACGGTGGGAGGCGAATCGACGCGGCCGCCGGCCGTGTAGCACCAGAGCGGCGAGCCGTCGGCGGCGTCGAGGGCATGCACCGTGTGGGCCTCGCGCTGCGCGACCAACAGCCTGCCATCGGCCACGACGACGGCCGTAAGCGGCCCGGGCAGCACCGTTTCCCAGTCCTTTCTCAACGCCGGCGGCAGCGAAGCCGTCGTGGAGCCGCTGCGGGCATGGTCGTGCCGGTACGTGGGCCAGGCATCGTCAGGAGTTTCGGACGGCGGGGCCTGAATTTCCCCGAACGCCGGCCCTTTCTCAAGTCGCTCGGGCTCTTCCCGCGCAGCGATCGCGCGCCGGCCGCTCAGTGCGTTGTAGCCGTCGAGCTTGGCCGAGACGAAGCACGCGCAGGGGTGCGTCGGCGCGTAGATCAGGCCGTTGCAGGGAAGTGTCCCGTATTGGCACACGCCGCGGACCCAGTGGTCGGCGCTGACACGGTTGGGGTCGGCCAGATCGAGAAACTCGACGCCGGCCCGTCCTTGAATCACGTACTTCGTGGTGGCCTTGTTGCGATGGCACCGGTGATGGCCGAAACCGAGCGTATACAGCTCCTGGTCGGGCTTGCGGGTGGCGACGACCTCGCCGGTGTGCAGATCGTAGACCTTCGTGATCCCCGGCTGCTTTCCCCAGGCCGAGATGCCGCTGTACACCCGGCCGCCGATGACGAAGACGTCGGCCGGGGCGTTGAAGCCTTCGTGACAGGGCGCCGTCCAGAGCTTCTTTCCATCCTCGGCCGAGAAGGCCACGAGTTGGCCGTCGGTCAGGATGTGGTTCGACGAGACCCGCCACTCCAGGGCCGTCTTGTCTTCGCCTCCCGTATCGACCGGCCGGTCGGCCAGGCGGTCTGCCGAGAGCACGACGCCGTCGTTGACGACCAGCGTGGGCGTCAACCAGGCATAGCGGTGGCGGACGGCCGGTCGATCGGCCTTCCAGAGCACGTCGCCGGAGTCGGCGTCCAGACTCAGCAGGCAATCCTCGTTCTGAAAGAAGACCCGCCCGCCGCTTTTGGCCAGCGTGAGCGGCAGGATGTTCGTCACGTCGCCGTCGGCCTTTTTCCACAACAGCTTGCCCGAGGCCGCGTCGATCGCGCGGACGTGCTTGGGCAGGTACTGCGTGGTGAATTCGAGATACGAACCGCGCCACACGGGAAAACGTCTGAGGATCTTGCCGGTGGTGCGGCTTTCGGCCCCCATCGGCTCGCTGATCACCAGGTAGAGCCGTCCGTCATGGCAGACGATCTCGTGCGTGTTTTCCGTGCCCTCATACGTGCGCACCACTTCACCAGTGAGAGCGTCCAGAGCGGTGACGGGCTTGCCGTAGCCGAGCGTGACGTAGACGCGATCACCGACCGCCACCAGTCGCCTCGGCAGTTCGGCCGGCCCGCTGCGGAAGGGCCGGAGTTGGGGTTCCCAGGGCGCGATTCGCCTCTTCCAAAGCAGCACGCCGTTGAAAGCGTCGCGCGCCACCAGCATCCACTTGGATTCGGCCTTCACCGACGAGATGGGCCCTTCGTCGACGATGGAGAACAGCCGGCCGGAGGCCGAGACGACGGCGCTGACGCCGGCAAGGTGATCGTGGCTGCGTCCCCAACGCGGACCGGACACCCATTGCATGTGCCTTGGCGGCTCGACGTGCGTGTCTTCGGCGACGGCGTTGTTGTCCGGCCCGTGCAGGAAGTGCGTCCACTGGTCGATTTCCTTAGGCCAGGGTTTCTCGAGTTGCTTGCGGCCGTCAGCGGAGGCGACCAGCGCGATGCCTCCCGGGACCAGCACGCGGATGATCTCGCTCCGGGGGAGCCGCTGCGGCGAATCGACGATCATCAGATTGACCATGTTGTCCGCGTAGGGCAACCGCTTGCCGTCGAAGTGAAGCACCGACACACCGCCCGATTTTCCCTGCTGGCGCAGGTAGGCCCGGGCCTGTGCGACGCGAGCCGGATCCTGTTCGAGCCCCTGGACCAAGTGGTATCTGCTTATCCTGAGACCGGCCGTAAACTGGCCGCCGCCGCAGCCGACGTGGACCACAAGGCCGCCGGTGATGCCCGATTTGCTCACGAGATCCGGGGCCTTTTCCTTGCCGCAAAGTGACGGCGAAAACGCGAAGGTGCAGAGCAGGATGAAGCAGGATGGGAAGATCAATTTGGGTTTCATTGCTATCGGCCTTTCAGTAAACGGTTCCTGACGATTACCCACTGCGGATGCATGTTGCCGTAATACACGGTTTGATTCGTGGTCGTGCGGACTCCGAGTCCGCAGGTCGGATACATTCTCAAATACCACGTGTCCGAATGGGGATTATCGGGGGTGCGACGGTTACCGGCAAGGGCAACTTGATACGCTCGCTCTTGGACAGCCGCAATCGCCCATCCCGGGACGGAAACCGCCCAGCCCCACCTATTCACCCCCCACCAAACGCCCCAAAGCCCTATCCAGGCAAACACCAAGTCCTTGCAAATCCGATTCTCGCCGAATAGCCCCGTCGATGTCAAGGGTTTCAAGTTGTCACCCCTCCCTAAGCGCAGAAGAGTTGCCAGGGTGACCGCTTGCCAAACTTCTGGAGATCGTATTGCGCCCAAGTCTTACCCAAATCCAAGGCAACGATGATTCCCGCGGCCATCGCCGACGCGGGCGCGCAATGCGACGCCAGGATGACGCCGTCTTGGATGATCATGTTGCCGGACCAGTAGAGCTGCCCGTCGACGAAGTTGATGCCGCCGCATTTGTACCGCGAGTTCGATGCATCCGACACGATGAGCTTCAAGAGAAACAACGACACCTACGGCCATTTGGCGGGAGATACGGTTATCCGATTAGTCTCCGGGTTGTTGAAGACATATTCCAGGAATAGCGACCTCTTGTGGACTCTGGATAAGGACAGGACGCGGACCGGTCCTTCGCAAGTAATTCCGTCCGCAAATCCGGAAGAATCCTCAAATCAACATTGGCCCTCCCAAGCGACAGCAGGATCGCGGCGGTTTTCAGGGTCGCGACCGTAACGATTTGACACCGGCACATCCCGACCTAGAGTTCTTACAGTCAGGGAGGGTCACAAGTTCCGGCCGCCAAGGGAAACCAGAATTCGGCCCAGCCGAGATGTGCCTTGGGCGTACCGGCTCCTTGAGCCTTCGAGAGTTGAGCAGTCAAATGTTTTTCATGCCGGGTGGCGCGATTGGGAAGGTGGGCGATAACACGGGAGGCCAAGCAATGGCTCGACGCACTGGATTCACACTAGTTGAATTGGTCGTGGTGGTGATGATCATCGGCATCCTGGTGGCGATTGCAGCGCCGAAGATGCTGAACATCATGGGAGACGCCACCGACAACTCCGTGAGGATGTCCTTGGAGGTGGTTCGCGACGCCATCGAAAACTTCGCCACCCAGAATACCGGGTCGTATCCCAGCGCTGCCACCGACGCCGCTTTCAAGGCCGACATTGGGCCCTTTTTGCGGGGACCGTTTCCGACGTCTCCGGTCGGTACGAAGGACTCCACCATGACGCCGAGCGCCGCCGATCCACTGGTTGCCGACGACTCGAGCGGGTGGATGTACAACGGCACCACCGGAGAGTTTATCATCAACAGCACCGACCTATCCACGGACGGCGCCAACACGTACGACCAGTTTTAGGCCTCGCCGCGTTTCGGCGGCCGGCAAGATTCAGAACGTTACCACACACAGGACCATTGATACGGACGATCACGGTGGCGCAGCAGCGTGCCTAATCCTTTCGCATCGGCACCGCACGGGTGGCTCGCCTATCCGTGCGGTGTGTTGTGTTGGAAGGGGAACGATCGCACGAGACGGCCACCCGACACGAGATTCGCCCGGAGCAAGTTCGCCCGCACCAAACACCCATTTCGTGTGGGCCGACGCAAGGTCCCAGGAGCCAAGCACGATGCAACAGACCAAACACGTCCTGGTTGCCGAAGACAACCTCGCAATGCTCGGTGTGATCCGTTTCGTCCTGGAGGCGGCGGAACTGAAGGTGACCACGGTCACGAACGGGCGGGCGGCTTGGGACTCGCTCGGCGCGGGTGACGTCGATCTGGTGATTAGCGACTTCAATATGCCGGAGATGACGGGAGGCGAACTGTGCGAGCGGATGCGGAAGGATCCCCGGTTCGAACGAATCCCCATCATTCTCCTGACGGCCAAAGGTCTGGAGTTGGACAAGACACGTTTTCTGGACGAGTTGTCCGTCAGCGCCATCGTCTCCAAGCCCTTCAGCCCGCGAGCAGTGTTACAAACCGTACAGAACTTGCTGGCGGTCGAAACAGCGGGTGCTTGAATCCACGGGAGGGTGTCGAACCATGCTGGGCAAGACCTCTCATCCGGGCCTTTCTCGCCGCGTGATCACCTACTATCTGATGTTCGGCCTGGCGGCGGTGGCGTGGTTGGCCGCCGCGACGGTCGTGGCTGCAAAATCGGTCCTCCAGACCGCAACTGAGCCGGCTGCGGACGTCTGGAGGATCGTGTTCTCGGCCGCGGAGTATGCACCGGTAGTATTGCTTTTCCCGATGCTGCTGGTCGGCATTGGAGCCGTGGTGTTGCGTCGCACGGTGCGCCCGGTGGAGGAGATCGAAAGCCAGTTGGAGCGCGTGGCGGCCGCAGGCTCCCTTTCCAGAGACGATTTGCGACCCGTCGAGGGCCCCACCCCCGTGGAAACCGGCTGGAATCGGCTGCTGGAATCCTTCAGCAACGGCAATCAGCGCAGCAGCCTGGACCAGCGGCTGAACCGGGCGCTGGAAGGGTATCGCCAGCAGAAGTCCCAGCAGATCCTCAACAGCCTCTCGGACGGTGTCGCCGTTACGGACGAGAAGCAGTGCGTGACGTTCGCCAACAAGGCGCTGATCAGTGTACTGGGGATGAGAACCACGGCTGAGGAGTTGTGCGGCAAGAGAATGGAAGATTGCCTGGCACTGGAGACGGCCGGGGAGCCGGCCGGTCAGTTGTTGGATACGAAGCTCCTAGGACGGTCGGTTGTGGCCGAGATGGGACGCCCGGACGGCACGTCGCAAGGCGTGTTGCGAGTCGCACGCTCCCCCCTGCATTCTACCGAGGGTAATGCGAGCGAGGGCTTTGTCTGGTCGATTCGGGACGTCACGCAGCAGAAACTGGCCGACCAGATGCGCGACCAATTCGTCAACGCCGCCACCCACGAATTGCGCACGCCGATGGCTAACATCAAGGCCTATGCAGAAACGCTGGCGCTGGGCGAAGTGGTCGACGTCGAACAGCAGAAAGAGTTCTGCAACATCATCAATGAGGAAGTCACCCGGCTGGCGCGTTTTGTCGACGATCTGCTGCATCTCAATCGCATGGAGGTCGGGGCAACCTCGCTGAAGCAGCAGGTAACCGACATGGAACGCCTGTTGCGGGAGGTCGCCAGCAAGGTTCGTCCGCAAATGGAGCAGAAGAAGATTGCGTTTGAAGCGGATCTCCCGGGAAAGCTGCCTGAACTGGTGGTGGATAAAGATAAGCTTACCGTGGCATTGATCAATCTGTTGGGCAACGCCGCCAAGTACACGCCCGACGGCGGCCAGGTCCGGCTGCACGTCGAAGTGGCGGGAGACACCATGCAGATCGACGTGGAGGATACCGGAATCGGCATCTCGGTCGAAGAAATCCCGAAGGTTCTCGATAAGTTCTTCCGCGGTTCCGATTCCCGGGTCCACAATCAGACCGGCAGCGGCTTGGGGCTGTCGCTGGCCAATGAGATCGTGCGACTGCACGGCGGGAAGCTGACCGTGCACAGCGAGTTGAACAAAGGATCGAAGTTCACGATCACCCTGCCCGTTGCGCCGGAGTGAGCCGGATGTTCGAACGCACAACACAAGGCGCCGTGGACGTGATCCGGGGGGATGCTCCGCTGAGTGCCGATCAACTGCAGGAAGTGCGCAACCTGCTGGAGGAATGTCTTCGTGACGGTCAGCCGCACGTGGTCCTGGACCTGGCACACGTGCTGGTGATTGACAGCGCCGGCTTGGAGCTTCTGCTGGACTTCAAGGAGGAGTACGAGCAATTCGGCGGAGCGTTGAAGCTCGCCGCTGCCAACCCCTTGTGCGAGGAGATCTTTTCGGTGACGGGAGTGGGCGAGAGTTTTGAAATCTTCGACGAAGCTCTCTTGGCGGTGGGGAGTTTTGTGCGATGAACGACGCAGCCACCCTCGCCCAGCCGCATTCCCCGCCGGGGGGCACGACGGACCGTGGCCCACCCCACGCGGTCCCTGCCGTCGCAGTGACCGCTGCCGGCGTCTCGCCGCTGGGCGAACAACTGATCGCCGCGGAGCTGATCAACGCCGACCAGTTGGAAGAGGCCCTGGCTCGGCAAGACGAGATGGGATTGAGGCTCGGTGATGCCCTGATCAAATTGGGCTTCGTCACCGAAGAAGACATCTTCCCCTTCCTCGGCCGCAAATTGAACGTGCCGGCGGTCAAGCTCCGCGACGGGATGGTGGATCCACTGGTAGTCCGCCTGATTCCGCGGGACCGGGCAGAAGCCCTGGACGTGTTGGCGCTGTTCAAAGTGCGCAACACCCTGTGTGTTGCCATGTCGGAGCCCCAGAATCTCCAGAAAGTCGACGAGCTGGAACGGATCACGAACCTGAAGATTCGCGCCGTGATCGCGCATCACAACAGCATCTGCCGAATGATCGAGCGCTGCTACGAAGAAGACTTCCACGTGGACGCGGTCACGGCCGACATGGAAGAATCCGCCGTCGAGATTTCGGAAGACGTCGTCAAAGTGGACCTGCAATACGGCGGGGCGTCGGACGACAGCAGCCCGATCATCAACCTGGTGAATTTCCTGATCATGCAGGCACTCCGCCAGTCGGCCAGCGACATCCATATCGAGCCGGGCCGGCGGCGCACCACGGTTCGCTTCCGAGTGGACGGCCAATTGCGGGAAGTGTTGCAGCCCAGGCGCGATCTGCATCCGGCCATCATCTCTCGAATCAAAGTCATCGCCAAGATGGACATCGCCGAGCACCGCTTGCCCCAGGATGGGCGGGTTCACGTCGTGGTGGAAGGCCGCGAGATCGACCTCCGCGTCTCGATGCTGCCCACCGTGCTGGGAGAAAAGGCCGTGATCCGCGTCCTCGACCGGCGGCGACTCACCTTTGACCTAAACAAGTTGGGGTTCTCCGACGACGTCCGTGCGCGATTCAAGCAGGTGTTGGCCAAGCCTTATGGGTTGCTGTTGGTCACGGGACCGACCGGCAGCGGCAAGACCACCACGCTGTACTCGGCCATCGAGCTGATCAAATCGGTGCATCGCAACATCGTCACCGTCGAGGATCCGGTCGAATACCAATTGGAGCTGGTCAACCAGGTGCTGGTCGACGAGGCAACGTCGCTCACGTTCCCGGTGGCCCTGCGGTCCATCCTGCGGCAAGACCCGGACGTGATCATGGTCGGCGAGATCCGCGACCCGGAAACCGCAAACGTCGCGGTCCAGGCGGCGCTCACCGGACACCTGGTGCTGAGCACGCTGCACACCAACGACAGCGCGGGCGCCGTCACCCGGCTCTTGGACATGGGAGTGGCCTCCTACAAGGTTGCCGCCGCGCTGGTGGGAGTGCTGGCACAACGATTGATCCGAAACGTCTGCCCGGACTGCAAGACGACCCACTATCCTCCGGCCGACCTGTTGGGAGCGATCAGTTACAAGGGGGACCACAGGCGATCGTTCATTCGCGGACAAGGATGCCCGCAGTGTCACGATACCGGATGCCGGGGTCGAACGGGAATTTACGAACTGCTGGTTTGCGATCAAGAGATGCGCCGGCTAATTGCCCAGGACGCGTCGCTCAACGAACTTCGAGAGCTGTTGCAGAGTCAGGGAGCGACAACTCTGTTTGAAGAGGCGATCACCCTGGCCGAAAACGGCCAGACCAGCCTCGACGAGGCCATCAAGGTGGCCTTCGTCGAATAGGAAACAAGTTGGACTTCAGGTAAACACATTTCGGTAAGTATGAACCGGGTCCGGCTCTCCCGGACCGTGTTGGCTAGGTGACGCGATGCAATACGAATATACGGCCAAATCGACCGCCGGTGAAACCACCACCGGACTGCTCACCGCAGATTCCACGGCTGAGGTCGGCCATCAGCTCCGCGAGAGGGCCCTGTTCGTCGTCGCCGTCAAGCCGGTCGGTGGCGGTCGTTCGCTCGTCGCGCGCGGCGGAAAGCTGCGCGCCCGTTCAAAGATCTCCAAGCGAGACCTGGTTACGCTCACGTCCCAGTTGGCAATCATGTCCCGGGCGGGTATCGACCTGGCAACTGCCCTGGGAAACGTCTCCGACCAATGCCCGAACCCCGCGCTGAAAAGAACGCTGGAGCGAATTCACGAAGACGTGCTTTCCGGCAAATCGGTCTCGGCGGCACTGAGTAACTACGAGCACGTCTTTGGACCGAGTTACATCGCCGGCATCGCAGCGGCCGAAGTGGCCGGGCGGCTGCCGGAAGTCTTGAGCCGGCTGGCCGACCTGCTCCGCGGCGAGATGCGCATGCGCAGCACGCTTCGCACCTTGCTGGCGTATCCCCTGCTGCTGACGTCCGTTTCGACCCTGGTGATTGCTGCCCTGGTGTTCTTCGTGTTGCCGCAGTTTGCCGGAGTCTTCAAACAACTGGACCTCACGCTGCCGATCATCACGCGGGTTCTGATCGGAGTTTCCGTGGAACTCCGCAGCCGGTTCTGGCTGTGGGGTAGCCTGGCGATCGGTGCGGTTGTAGGCTCGCTGGCACTTGTCTTCAGCACCAGCGGCCGCAAGTTCTTCGATCACGCGTTGCTTCACCTGGCCTTGGTGCGGGACGTCACGCGGCCGCTGTTGATCGGGCGTGCCTTTCGGCTGTTGGGCATGATGATCGAAAGCGGCGTGCCGTTGCTCGAAGGGTTGCGGCTCACGCGATCTTCGACGCGCAATTCGCTCATGAAGGATCTCTTCGACGAACTCGAAGATGAAGTCGTCAACGGCCGCACACTGGCCGGCGCCTTTCTGGCATGCTCCTTTGTGCCGTCCTCCGCGGCCCAAATGATAGCCACCGCCGAACAGACCGGCACGCTCGCCACCGTCACGCAGCTCATGGGTGAGTTCTATGAAGAGGAAGGGGAAACGCGGCTGCGTGAACTGGCCACCATCCTGGAGCCGATGATCATTATTGTGATGGGCGTCGTGGTGGCCGTTGTCGTGATGTCGGTCATGCTGCCGATCTTCGACTTCGCCACCGCTGGAAAATAGAACCGTCGAAAGGAAAGGAAATGAAATGGCCAAAACAAGACTCGCGCGCGGACGAATCGTCTGCCTGATGCTGCTCGTGCTCGGCGCATTTTGCGCGGGAACCGCGTTTCAGCCGTCGCCGGCGGTGAGGGCCGGAGTGCGTCAAACGACCTCCAAGGAGCACTTCCTGGCAGGTGGTGAACGCTCGGTGCCCGTGCTCAAGGAGATCGCCAAGACGTTGAGACAGATCGATACGCGTCTGGCCAAGATCGAAAAAGCGCTTGCCGCAGCCGCCGGGCGGCAGGACAACCAGTGAGAGGAACCGAATGGCACTCGGCCGCAAAAAAGGCTGGATCGGCGTTGATCTTGGGCCGCGTACGTTGAAGCTGGTCCAGGTTCAGCGGTCGCGGACCGGCTTGCGCATTGCTACCTCTGTCGTCATGCCGAGAATTCGGACTTCGCAGAGCAAGCCGGACGCGGGTGCAGGAGGTTGCGAGTGGACCGCTGGGGAGATCCTGGCCGCACTTTCACTCAAGACCGACTTTTCCGGTCGAACGGCCGCCTGCGTGTTGCCCATGTGCGTGACGGACTTGAACATGCTGACGCTCCCGCCCGCGGAAATTGCCGAACGGCGGGCAATGGTTGCACACGAGTTGTCCTCGATGTTTGCCGGGGATACACGAGAACGCGAATTCGATTGTTGGGAGACGCAATCCGCCGCGAACGCAGATTCCTCAAACATGGAAGCGATCAACGTACTATCGGTGCCCCGCGGGCTGGTGTGCCGAGTGGCAGACAACCTTGCCGGTGCGGGGCTGAGTTGCCGCGTCATGGACGGGCTTCCCCTGGCGCTGGCCCGCGCCGTCAAACTGGCGTACGATCCCGGCCGGACCGCTCCGATCGGGGCAGTCGACTGGGATTCTGCGAGTGCGACGTTTTGCGTGGTGTCGGACGGCAAGCCGTTGTTCACCAGGCATCTTCGCAGTTGCGGTACCAGCCGGCTGGTGGATGCCGTGAGTCAAGCGCTGAATCTCTCCGAAGATGAAGCCGTACAAGTTCTGGTGACGTACGGGCTGCCGGATCACGAGGATTGCGACGACAAACGTCGCGAAATTCAGGAAGTGATCGCAGAAGTCACTGCCGGCCGGTTGAATGAAATGGCCGAAGAATTAGAGAAAACGCTCTCCTATCTGCGGATGCAGTACGCCGAAATCCTGCCGGAGCAACTCTGTTTGTTTGGAGAGGGAGCAACCGTCCGAAACGTCGCGGCGTTTCTGTCCGAAAAGGTCGGACTTCCCGCTCAGGCGTGGCGAATGCCCCACTCCGAGAATCAGGCACGCGAGCATCACGTGCCCAAGAATCAGGTGCCCAAGGATCCGGAAGACCACCCGGCCCTATTGGGTACTGCGGTCGCGTTGTCTGCGTTAGCATGGACATGATGAAATCCTCGGTCAACCTACTGCCGTTCGCGTATCGCCGAAGCGACCTGTTGCGCAGCCGGCTTCTTCAATGGTCCCTGGTGTGGATCGTGTGTGCGGTGATAGCGGCCGGCATCGGTTGGGTGAAGCAAGGACGTTACCGCAGTTCGCTGGGGGCGATGGAGGCGGCCCGGGGCAACTACTTGCCGCTGGAAAAGCTCATGCACGAGCGCGACGAGGCGCGGAGCAAGCTTGGCCGGTTGCACGCCAAGGGGACGCTCCTGGGACAACTCCGCGAGCGGAGACCCATCCTGACTCTAATGGGTGTGGTCAGCCAGAGCGCCCGGAAATGTGACGGCCGACTTTTCATCCGCAGCTTGCAGTTCGAGCATCACGAACGGCCAACCCAGAGCGATCAACGGCGACGCAAGGGCAAAGACTCTGGAAAGAAGCAAGAGACTACGGAAGAAGTCCTGCCCTGGGCCACCGTCACACTTGAGGGAGACGCGCTGGACAACCTCGCTATCGCAACGTTAGCGGCCGTCTTGCGCGACACCGGGCTGTTTCGGCGCGTCGAGTTGAAATCGTCCGTCGGTAAGCAATCTGCTCATACGGCGGTCCATTGCTTCACGGTGAAGTGCGAGATCTAAGCAAAAGAGAAAGTCATGTATCAGATCGATCCGGACCGGAAACTGAAGGTGCTCTGGTGGTGGTTACACGGCCTGGGCGTGCTGGTTGTAACTGGGATTGCACTATTTGCGGAATTCGCCGTGTTTCGGCCAATCGACGACCAGACGGCGGCCAACATTCACGAGGCCCGTCAGTTGCAGACGTTCTTGCGGGATAAGGACAGAGTACGTTCAGAACACGCGCGGCTTGCCAAAGAGTTGGCCGTCGCACGGGGACAGGCGGCCACGCTTCAGGCCCGTATCCCGGATGAGCCACGCGAAGCAGATTTCCTTGCCCAGGCGTCCAAACTGGCCGGCCAGATTGGCTTGCAGATTCAGGACTATCGCCCCAGTGCAATCAGTTCCAAGCAGTCGTATTCAACCGTGCGGGTGGATCTCATTTGTCAGGGAGGCTATGCAAGCATCTGCAGCTTCCTGGACCGGCTTTCCAAGCTGCCTCGACACTCGACGGTTACCCGCCTGAGAATCGACGCCAATCGCAACCGGCCGGTGTACTCCGTCCAGATTTCCGTGACACTCTACTTCGTTGTGAATGGCCAGCCGAGTATTGCCGAAAAGGAGGCCACCGATGCCTGAGCCACAAGAGGCACGCCGCGGAAGCGTCAGCCCGGTCAAGCTGGTCCTGGCGGCCGTGCTGAGCGTAACCTTCGTCGTGGTGTTGATTGTTCAATTTGGAGACGCTTCGAGCACTGACAAGGCCGGCCTTCGAAAAGGCGCCAGGACGGCCCGCGTCCGAAGCCCGCGCGGGGGAAGTGCTGCCGAAACTGTCGAAGATCCGGCGGGGCTCGATGCGTCCGAGCGTCCCGCGCTTCCCTGGCGAATACGTAAACTGGCCGACGTGCTGCAGCACGACCCCTTCAAACTTCCCGCAGAATTCTCTCAGTACCGGGACTCCGCCGCGGCAACGTCCAAACTCGGGGCTCGGGAAGAGGCGGTGCGCCGGCAGGAAGAGCTGCTGCGCAAACGGGCGCAGCGGGATCAGGCCCTGGAGGAATTGCGAAAAGAGGGTGTCAAGGCAGTTGTCGGCGGCGGTAGCAGCGGGAACGTTGCGATTGTCGGCTCGAAAACCGTCCGTGTCGGCGACGAGCTCAACGGATTCCGAATCATTGCCATCGAAGCAGACGGCGTGGTGCTGGAAGAGCCGCCGATCGAATGACCGCCCCGGATCACAAACTACGGCGGATCGCGTTGCCCGAGGATGCGATCCGCCGGCGAGACCCAACCGTCGATCGTCAATTGTCAATCGTCAATCACCAAAAGCAGGAGTACACGATGACCGACCCATTGCCCATTCCTCCCGAACTGCAGCATCTCGTCGAAAAACGAGAGGACCAAGAACGCAGGAAGGCCGACCGCCGCAACGACGGGGACCGCCGAGAAAGCGACCAGGGGCCGCTCGGTTCCCTTGAATCCGTGCAAGATCTGGATCAACTGCCGTCCGCAGACCGGCGTTCAAATGCCCAACGACGCCAGAACAAGGATCGTCGAGGGAGTGCGCGCCGCGGAACCGATACGGCTTGCACCGACTCCGACGCGCCGGATTAGCAATCGCCGGAAACTTCAGGGCGTCTGCGGAAGCATGGGAGTTGGAATGATCTCACCCTCTTGCGGAATTCCCCTAGGCTCGAGGGTGCCTTGCTGAAGCGGCACCGCATCGTGGGGCATCGTGTTGTAGGGAGTAGGTACGCGAGACGCGGGGTCGTAGAATGTGGGCCCCATGGTTTGCTCCCCGGTGGTGCAATGTTCTCCAGAGGCCTGAGGCACCCACGCGCCGCTATCGGGCATGGTGCACAAGTCCTGCATCTTGTAACGCAACGGCAATCGTTGTCCGGCGTCCGGGAATCGCGGCTCGTAGGGGCGCGGGTTCTGCAACAAAGGCCCGTACATCAGCGGTGTGGTGGCCCGGAAAAACTGCTCGCACTCGCGCTGCTGGCGCAGCGGATCGTACGGAACGATGTGTGGAATCAAGGCGATGATGATTTCGGTGCGTTTCCGCTCGATACTGTGCCTCTGAAAGAGCCGCCCGATAAGCCACAGGTCTCCCAGGAAGGGAATCTTGCTCTCGGTTTCCACGTCGGCCTCCTGGATCAACCCGCCGATGAGCATGCCGTGGCCATCCGGCAACATCACGGAGGTTTCCACGTGGGTCGTCTCTTCTTCAGGCAGCTCCGTGTCCGCATTGATCCGGCCGCTGGAGACCTCCGGTTTCACGTGCATGACCACGTGATTGTCTTTGGTAATCCTGGGCGTCACGACCAGGACCACGCCCACGTCCAGGAAATCTACGCTCTCCAGACTGCTGGTCTGCGTGGTGGTGGTGACGCGGTAACCCAACTGCTCGCCGACCTGAAAACGGGCCTCTTGACCGTTGAGCACAAGCACCTTGGGTGTGGCCAGCGTTCTTGCATCGGTCGTGCTCTCGATCGCTTCCAACAGGGTGTTCAACTCGCTGGCGGCCACGTTGAAGAAGAACGCCGGTGAGGTTCCCTTGGTGAACCCGGCCGCGTTGGCGAATCCTTGGGTTCTCACCGTGATGGATGGATTGGCAAGACGGTTCAAGTATTCGAGATTCACTCCGTGCTTGACGTTGTCTTCCAGCTCGATACTCAACACGTGAACCTCGATCAGCACCTGGCGAGGAGGCACGTCAACTTGTTGGATGTATTGCTCGATGCGGCCGAGATACACGGGCAAATCCTCGACGACCAGGAGTTCTTGAGTCTTGCGGTCGTCCATGTTGGCGCTTTGAGTGGCGAACGACTGGCCCGCCGGTGAGAGAAAACCGTTGACGACAAGGTCGATATCGACCGCAGAGACGTAATCCAAACGAAACACGCGCACTTCTCTTCCCTGGGCGTACGGCGAAAGCTTGCTGCCTGCCGTAATGCTCGTGATGATCAGGATGTTCTCTTGGCGGACCCACGTGTAGCCGGCCACCGCGAGGATGTGCGTCAACGCTTGTTCGAACGGCACGTTGTCCAAGGTAACCGAAACGCGTGCCGTAATGTCCTCGGCGGTAATTAGGTTCAGTCCCTGTTGTTGTGCCAGCGCTGCCAGAACCTCGTTCAAGGACGCGTTACGGATAACGATCGACACCATGCCGTTTTCAACCTCGATCCGCCCCGCCTCAGGCGGCATCGAACCGGAAAGGGGAATCTTGACCCCAGCGAGGGAGCCGGGAACCGCAGGCGAGGCGGCCGCTGTGAACTCGGGTGGGGGTTCCGGCGTCCGAATTCGAAGCTCTGCCTGCCCTCCCGGTGACGGCTCCTCCACGGCGACGTGGGCAAATGGTTTGGCACCTCCGGTGGGCAACTTGGGCGGAACTTCCGCATTTCCAATAGGCACCTCAGCGGCGCAGTATTCAACGCCAGGTCGAAGCGGTTCGCAACCGTAGCAAGGCTGCAAACGACGCGGCTCCGGTGGTCCCGGCTGCTTTGGTTCAGTCGTGCGATGTGCCGTCGGCGCGGCAAGGTCCGTTTTGCCCTGGCAAGCCTGCCCCAAATCCGGTTGGCTCATGGTTGCCTGCGTGTGCGATCTACCGGCAGAATAGCTCAACGTCAAAACCACCGTCAGAACGGCGAAGACGAAAAACGTCAGCGTGAGCAGGTCTTTTTGCAGAGGGCTGAGTCGCATCCGAACGAATCCGGTTCTTCCGAAGTGTCGGGTGCCAGCTCGGTGAGCCCCGCACAGGCTGGCACGGTTGTTCATACATTTTCAGTTATCGTCTCGTTACAACCAGCAACTTCCCTATGGTTGCCGCAATCCACAAAGTCTGCCCATATTCTGCATTTTGACAGATGGCGGGAATCGGCAGCATCGTGATCGGCGTTGCGTACTGATAGTGTCGACCGCACAAGTTTGCCCCTCATCGTGGGCAACGTATGCTTGAAAAAGGCAGGAATCCCCTGATCTGTTCCGACACGTTATGCCTATCGAGAGGGGAACATGGACGCGAGTGTCTCGGCACACGGGGTGCCGCCACAGGCCGATGGTTTCGCGCGCAGCCTTCCCGCAGCAGCGGAAGAAGTGTTTGGGGCGCCCTTTGACGTCTGGACCCAAGCAAAAGAGTGGACGTGTCTGAGCGGGGCGGGAGATCGCTCGGCCGAACCTCGATCCACGGGGCGGACCGCAAGTGTTTTCGAGATTCTCGAACTCTCTGCCAAGACCGGCGAACCCGTCGTCCGCCTTCAGCCGGACGGCCAGTATCTGCTGGCGATTCCCATCCAGCTATCGGACCAGCGCCGGTTTGCGGTAGCAAGGCTGTCCGACACGCCGGAAGGACTTTTGCGGAAGCTGGCCGATTTGTTCACCAAAGGATTCCGTCAAAGTCGGCAGCTCGAGAAAACCGGTGGAGAGCTTAAGAGCTGCGTTCTCCAAATCGGCAAGGATCTTGAAGAACTCACGTATCTGCACGGCTTGGCCGAGTATTTTGAGCACTGCGACGTTTCGCACTCGGTGGAGGAGGCGGCCCGGATTGTCTTGCCCCGGCTGAGACACGTGATCGGCGCCGAAGCGGTGGTTCTGGTGCCTGCGCTGGGCGGCGATGGGCACTCCTCCCATGGACCGAGTGACGGGGAACCCTTGAAAGTCGGTTCGCCTACGATATGGGTCGGCAGTCCAATCATCTCCCCGGAGGCCTGCTCTGGACTGGTCGAGCGCTTTCGGGAAGCCGCCGAGGGCCCGATGGTAAAGAACTGGTTCAGCCAGAGGGCTCAGCCGGCAGACCGGCCAAAGATCGATTTTGTATTGACGGCCGTCGCCAAGGACCAATTCTTCACCGGATGGCTCCTGGCCATCAAGCGATCCGAGAACGCCACGGCAGACGAAGACGGCAGCAGTTCTTTGAAGTGCGCGATGAGTGAAGCCGTGTTTGGAACCGTCGAGGCGGGACTGACAAACGTGGCGGCGGCGTTTCTCGCGGCCCACGGACGAAACGTGGATCTGTTCGAGGCTATGTGCCGAGCGAAGATCCAGGCCGAGGCCACCAACCGGGCCAAGAGTGAATTCCTGGCCAACATGAGCCACGAGATTCGTACACCAATGACGGCCATCCTGGGGTTTGCCGACCTGCTGTACACCGAGGGTGACATTACCAAGGCACCGCAGCAACGCATCAACGCAATCGAAACGGTCAGACGAAACGGCAGTTATCTTCTGGAAATCATCAACGACATCCTCGATCTGTCCAAGATTGAAACCGGCAAGCTGGAAGTCGAGCAAACGACCTGTTCGCTGTGCCAAGTCATGGCACGGGTGGTTTCTCTGATGGAAATGCGAGCCTCGGCCAAGGGACTTCCGCTGGAGGTCGAGTACCAAGGACCGATACCCGAGAGAATCCTCTCCGATCCGATTCGACTGCACCAGGTACTCGTCAACCTGGTGGGCAATGCCGTCAAATTCACGGAAAGCGGCAGAATCCGACTGGTGCTGCGTCTGCTGGATCACCCCGGCGATCAGCCCAAGGTGCAGATCGAGGTCATCGACACCGGCATCGGGATAACCGCCGATCAGATCGCCAGGCTGTTTCAGCCGTTTACTCAAGCGGATTCGTCGACCACGCGCAAGTTCGGCGGGACGGGCTTGGGGCTGGCAATCAGCAAGCGGTTGGCTGGCATGTTGGGCGGCGACGTCCAGGTGGCCAGCGTTGCCGGCAAGGGCAGCACGTTTACGCTCACCTTCGCCACCGGTTCGCTGGAAGGAGTCCGGCTATTGGACAAGCCGCCCGAAACTGAGTGTCGGACCGAGCCGGCCTCCAAGCCGCCTGTGGAGCCGGCCACCACGCTCGATTGCCGCGTGCTGCTGGCCGAGGACGGCCCCGACAATCAGCGGCTGATCTCCTTCTTGTTGAAAAAGGCCGGGGCCGAGGTCACGTTGGCTGAGAATGGACAGCTTGCCTGTGAACTCGTCCGGGCTGCCTGCGAGGAAGGAAACCCCTTCGACGTCGTGTTGATGGACATGCAAATGCCGGTGATGGACGGCTATACGGCAACGCGCAAGCTGCGCCAGCAAGGCACCGCGACCCCCATCGTCGCCTTGACGGCCCACGCCATGAGCAGTGACCGTGAAAAATGCCTCGCCGCCGGATGCGACGACTACGTCACCAAACCGATCAGCCGCGAGAACCTGATTGCGGTGGTAGGCCTATATGCTGACAAGCTCGCCTCGGGTACCGATGCTCAATCCTGACACCACGCGATCGGCCGGATTCACCTTGGTCGAGTTGGTCATCGTGGTCATGATTATCGGCATCATGGCAGCGGTGGCCGTGCCGCGCTATGCGGACGCCCTGTCGCAACACCGAGTGGAAGCGGCGGCCGAGCGAATCCAGAGCGATCTGGGGGTTGCCCGCCGCCAAGCAAAAATGTCGAGTGCCGCTCAGCAAATTCAGTTCCAGGTGGTTGCCCATTCCTACACCCTCCCCGGAATACCCGACTTCGACCATCCTAACAGGGACTACGAGGTCAAGCTGGCAGAGGCACCGTATGGGGCGTCGATCGTGTCGGCAGACTTCGGCGGCGATACGGTACTGATCTTCGACGGCTACGGCGTTCCCGACAGCGGCGGAACCATCGTGGCGGAGTCGGGGCCGTATCAGAGGACGATTACCGTGGATCCGGATACCGGCAAAGCGAGCGTGCAATGAGCATTCTCTTCACCGACAGAGCGGCCCGACGACTCGCGGCCCGCCGTCGACCGGCTTATACACTCGTGGAACTGGTCGTCGCCGTAGCTGTCACCGGCATTCTCTTGGCGGGAATGGGGTCGGCCATATTCGTCGCCAGCCGTGCCTCCGACTCCGGCACGGTGCCTTCCAACACGGTCGAAGGCAGCAGGGCCGTCGCCGAGATCGCCGCGGAGTTGCGGGAGGCCACCTCCTTCAGCGAGCGGACCGCAACCTCGGTTGCGTTTACCGTGGCCGACCGCAACAGTGACGCCGCACCCGAGACGATCCGCTACGGGTGGTCGGGCACGCCGGGCGATCCGCTCACCCGGCAGTACAACGCCGGCACCGTGGTCGAGATTCTTGAAGAGGTATATGAATTCCAGCTTGGATATCCGCTGATGACCATCACGGAGGAGGGGCCGCCAACGGAAGCCATCAGCCGGTATTTCTTGACCCGCGTCGACGTCGCCATACAGCTAGGCGACAGTTCGGTGTCCAGAATCCACACTGCGGTGCAAATCCTCAACGCGCCGGAGGTGACCGGACCATGATTGCCACCACCTACCCGTCAAAGCGTCGACAACCCTTCAGGCGAGCTTTCAGCCTGCCGGAGGTGATCATCTCCACGTTCATTGTGGGCATGCTGTTGGTCACGGCCATGAAGGTCGTCGGCACGGCCACGTCCGGACAATTGGACAACGCAGAGCAGGGCCGCGCGGCTCTGTTGGCCCACGCACTGATGGCGGAGATCCTCGAGTTGAGTTATCGGGAGCCCGATGATCCCCCGGTCTTCGGACCCGAATCCGGTGAGGGCACGGGCAATACGCGCAACGGCTACGACGACGTGGACGACTATCACGGTTGGACCGCAACTCCCCCGACGGAAAAGGACGGCACACCGCTGCCGAACCTCACCGCCTGGCAGCGGAGCGTCAGCGTCATCTACGTCAATCCCGATGCTCATGGGACGGTCGTGGGCAGTGACCAGGGCACCAAGCTGCTCACGGTCAGCGTGACCCGGGACGGCACGGCGATGTCTACCCTGAGAATGGTCGTCACCGACGCCCGGCAGCCTCCACCTTACCGGTAGCCCGGGCAACGAATTGGATAGAATCATGGATCAAGCCAAGGAGAATTACAGAGAGTTCGTGCGGCGGCCCGGCGGCCGCCGTGCCCGCCGGGGATCGATCTACCTGATCACTGTGGGGACCGCGATGATTGTCACCGTGCTGGCGCTGGCGGCACTGACGAACGTACGGATTCAACGCCGGGAGTTGCAAGGCGTGAGCCACGCGATGGAAGCGGAATTGATCGCGGCAGCAGCCATCGAGATGGCCCTGTTCCGCATCGAGAACGATCCCGACTGGCGGCAGAAGATGAAGGACGGCGTGTGGGAGGTCGATCAGTCAGCCTACGGCGGGACGTACAGCTTCCAGGGGATCGATCCGGTGGACGGCGACCTGACCGACTCGGACGAAGATTCCGTGGTTATCATCGGCACCGGCAAGTGCGGCCCGGCCCGGCAGAAGGTGCAGGTGAGGTTGGAGGCGAAGCTGGATCCGCTGACCTGCCTCGAGGTCTCGATGCACGCCAACAACATCGTGTCACTGTTTCAGTCGACCATCACGGGCGACCAGACCATCAGCGCCAACAACAACGTCATCGCAACCACCGCCAACGTGGGGCCCGACGTCGAAGCGGTCAATGCGATCACCGGCGGCACGTACACGGGCAGCCAAACCACCGGCATCACGCCGCGGACCGTGCCGGACCCCGTCACCGTGTTCGACGAGTACAAGGCCAGCGGGACGTGGATCTCGATCCCGATCGTAAGCGGCGTCAGGACGATTGCGGAGGAATACGTGGGCCCCGACGACCCCCCGGGCAGCAGTGCCGCTACGGACCCGAACGGCGTTTACGTCATTGACTGCGAGGGCAATGACGTCCAGATTCGGAATTCTCGCATCGTCGGCACGCTCGTCCTGCTCAACGCCGGATCGGGTTCGTGCATCTACTACTCGGTGAACTGGGAGCCGGCCGTCAGCAATTATCCCGCGCTGCTCGTCCAAGGCCGGATGGACCTCGTCTACACCAACATCAATCTGTCTGAAAGCGACTTCAGCAAGGATTTCAACGGCGACACGGACACCATCGACACGTATCCATCCCTCATCAAGGGCCTGGTGTATATCTCGGGCGACAGCGGGACGGAGACGGACTCCATCCCGGTCAGCTACACCGAACAGATCACCGTCGGCATCGAAGGTGTATTTGTCGTCGGCAATTCATATTCCCAGAGTTCCAACGGCGCAGCCATGAACCTGATCTACCGCTCGACGTATTTTGACGACCCGCCGCCGGGCTTCCACGATCCGCCCCGGATGGTCATCTCCCCGGGAACCTGGGAGAAGGTCGTGGATTGACCGCGCGCAAGCCGCCCTTGGGCATATCCGATCTTGCACGGACGGACTACGGCCGGGCGGCCGCCGGCGCGGTGTGCGACCCCACCGTCACAGCGTGATGATGAATTGCAGCTCGATCTCGGTCAGGATTTCTCCCAGCTCGAGATCGGTCTTGTCGTCGTCGTCGTCGTCGGCCAGAAACCAGTCCCGGCCCTCGTTGCCCTTGAGGATGTCTCTGAGGTCGTCGTCGAACACCGTCGAGTCGTTCAGTGCAAAGCCCTCGGCAAGCCCCGTGCCGGCTATCAGGTGGGCCACACGGTCGTTGTACCCCAGATCCTCCCGAGTCCACTCGGCCATCACCGCCAACAGGGCCACGCGGTTCGGCTGTTCCACGTAAGTGCCGCCGATCAGGATATCGTCGTGATCGTGGCCGATGACCTTGTCACGACCGTTGCCGCCAATCAGCAGATCGCGGCCGTCCTGTCCGTGGAGCAGATCCTCACCGGGGCCGCCGACCAGCACGTCGTCGCCCTGGCCGCCGCGGAGCTTGTCGTCGCCGGGCCCGCCGAACAGTTCGGCGGGGATCGGGCCGAGGCTCTGCTGCACCTTGATGTCGTCGTTGCCGTCCTGGCCGAAAACCACGATCCGCTCAATCCCGCCGAACTCGCCCAGGTCCGTCCCGTCGATCAGGACCACGACCGTATCCGCTTGGGAACCCTTCTTCAGGTCGATCTTCCCCCCGCCCACTTCACCGCCGACGAACAGCACCCCGTCGATCACCTGCACGGCACCCACGTTTACCACCAGGATAGCGGCGTTGCTATCGCCGTCCTTGTCGGTGACCGTGAAGCTCACGGTGTAGGTGTCGGCGACCGTGGGCGTGAAGCTGAGCTCGGTCCCCGATCCGGTGGCCACAACGCTGGCGTCGCCGGCGGCTATCTGCCACTCGGCGGTGGGCGCGTCGAGCACGCCCGGATCGGTGAAGCTGCCGACAAAAGTGAGCTCCTGCCCGCGCACGCCGACGTTTGGACCGTCGATCGGGTCCACGTTGGGCGGCACGTTGTTGACCGTGATCGTGGTAGTCAGCTCGGTTACGCCGTCGTCCTTATCCACGATCTGCGCCCGTACGGCCACGCTGCCCGGACCGTCCAGCAGCAAGTTTGCCGGCAGGTCCGCGGTGGGTGAGCTACTTTCCACAATCTCGAACGTTCCGTCGGCACCGAAGTCGTAGTTGTAGGTGAATCCGGCCGCGGTATCGGCGGACGAGGGATCGGCCTGATCCGCAAAACCCACCGCGGCCGCGCCGCCCTCGTCCACAGGGCCATCGTTCGACAGCGTCGCCGTCGGAGCCACGTTGTTGACCGTGATCGAGGTGGCGTCGGTCTGTGTTCCGCAGGGATGTCCCGTCACCGAGACGTCGATCAAGTAGGTGTTGGGGCCGTCCTCGTAGACGTGCAGGGCACCAAAGGTCAGCTCGCCGGCGGAGAGGTCCAACACGGTGTCAGCGGAGCCGTCGCCCCAGGAGATTTCGACCTGCGTGGGGGCCGAAGCGTCGGGTGACGTGAATGCGCCGCTTAAGGTCACGGACGACCCCTCGAGAACCGGGTCCGCGCTGAGGTTCAACTCGGTGATATGGTTGGCCAGCGAAGCGACCTCCAACGTCAGATTCCCGGCATTGTATGTCGGCGTAAAGCCTCCACAGCCTGCGCTGGCGCCACCGACGACGGCAAACTGCCCCACCTCCGAATCGTACGTGATCACCTCGAACGTCTGGCCCAGCGGCGGGGCGTAGCCGTTGACGATGTCGACTGCCAGCGAGCCGTCAAAGTCGGCGCCTCCTCCCCATATGTATAAGAGGTCGTGATCAAGTTCGGCTTCCGGGCCGCCGATCTCCAGAGTCAGTACGCCGGCGGCGGTCTGCGTGTAATTGCCGTGGATTTCCAGTTCACCGATCGGGTTCCCCACCGCGACGTCCGCGGAGTTGACCAAGTGCCCCGAGACCCGACCGATGCCGGAGAGCGTTCCGCCCTGAAGGTCGATGATCGGCAATAGTTCAGCCGGGTATTCGGAGACCTCGAGGTGTCCGCCGGCAATGTTCGTCGAGCCGGACGTTTGCGTATAGTCGCCGCCCTGGAGGAATCTCAGAGTTGCGAGGGCGGAGACCTCCACGATACCACTGTTGGCGAAGTTATGGTAGTCTCTGAACGTGGCTATCTTTTGAATCGAGTTGATTGTACCGGTGTTGACGTGGTCTGCCCCCGCCTTATCCAGCGTCACGGTCCAATCGAGATTCAACACGCCGTCGTTGATCAACTCTGCGGTGAGGTTGCGACTGCCGCCGAAGCCGCCTTCCAGGACGTCAATTACTCCGCCGCTTTCGTTAAAGAGGGAACCCGAATCAACCGTCAAGTTCACAGTGGGGTTGCTGAGGGTCCCGGAATTCTTGCTGGTCATTTGGATCGTACCGGCATTGTTGACGTTCCCAGTTACCGTCAGTTCCGCGAGGCGCGTGAGAGAGTATCGCGCCGCTTCCATATCCACGGTGCCTCCTTGCATGTTACTCAAGCCGCCGTTGATCGTGTTGCCGTCACCGCGGATTTGCAGCAGGCCTTGATTAACGACGTGGGCGTCAAGCGTGGCCTCCTGCACGTAGGTCGTCTGCGAGAGGGTCAGCGCGGGGCTCGTGATGGTGCTGCCGACGACCTCCATGTTGCCGTTGATGTCAATCCCGGCGGCCGCGGTCAGGCTGCTGCTGACGCGAAGCTTCGTCCCGCTGAACACGAGGCTCTTGATCGAAGCGCCTGCCGGCGCATCGAGTGTCACGCTCGCTAACGGCAGGTCGATGATCACGTCGTCTGCGGCGTCGGGCACCTGGTCGCCGGACCAGTTCGCCGGGGTGTTCCAGTTGTTGTCCGTGCCGCCGCCGTCCCAGAAAACCGCCAACAAGGCGAGCTCTTCCAACGGTTCGAACCTTAGGCGGCGACCGGATCGCCTCGATAGAACAGCTTGGCCGTTGGTCTGCAATCGAAGTCTCGGTCCCGTAGTTCTCGGTGATCGCAACATGTCGGGGCTCCTTGGTTAAGATTGGCCGTGCAGAGGGTCGCGGCACCGCTCGGACAAACGTTGCTCTCGGCCGAAATGGTTTGCCGCTTACCCCAAACGGACTTCGAACTCATCTTGGACGAGATTTCGCCGGCGACGACCCCAGGCTCTTTGATCAGTGGCATCATAACCGATTGCATCCGGAAAAGGGACCGTCCGAGCCAGGCAGCGGGATGTGGCCGGCGAAGAGGCCAACCGGACAGGCGAACCGGACAGCGTTCCGGAGCTGCAAGCCCCGGGCCGTAAGCCTCTGGTATGACGAGATTTGTGGCGTTTGTCCCCACGAGTCGTCGCCGCCTGCGTTTACAGGGAGGAGAGGTTAGGGGATAGGATTTTGGGAACAAGTTTTCCCTGGAATCCTAACCCCTATCCCCTAATCCCTAACCCCTTTGTACGCAGGTGTCGCTATTCGTCCAGGCCAGCAAGCGTATTCGTGACTCTCAGTTCCTGCGCCGTGGAAAGATCGATTACGGCGGGGCTGGCCGACAGATCACCATGCCTCCAAACTTCAACGATCGGCCGATCATATTGCTCCCCTGTAGCACGAATCACTCGTCCCACTTGTCCGTCATTCAGCGCGACGTAGGAGCCAATGGGAAGCAGTGACATGGTCTTCAACAACGCACGGATTACCTTCCGGTCGTTGAGACCGCGCTCCGTGTCGCAAAGAACCTTCTTCAACGCATGGTGGGGAATCTGCGATAGCCCATCACTGGCGGACTCAGGGCGGGGGCTATTGGAGGGACGCACGGGCAGCCCTGCAGAAAACAACCTATAGTTGCGATATTGGGCAACGATGCCATTGGGGCAACGATCACCTCGAGGCCGGCGGCAGCCGTGTCCGGATCGCCTATGCCGGAGGGTCCGTCTCCTTCGTCGACTTCTCCTGGGTCGAAGCGATATCCGAGCAAGGCGGCCATGACACCAAGCGAGTCAGGAGTATCGACTTCGTGTTACAGACGCCCGGATCCTCATGGATCGACCGTTGATCGCCGCACCGCGGCAAGCGACCCGACGCCCTTGCACACCCCCGCGCCGGACGATACCATGACGGTATGCGCAGTGCAATCCGCAACGGTTGTTCCGTTTGAGTTGCTTGCACTGAAACGTCTGCGCCGATTGTAGCCGTCTCGCTGGAGCGAGATGTAGCTTCGTCTCGCTCCAGCGAGACGGCTACTATACAATCCCCCCTTTCCCACTCCCAAAGACCCCGAATGAGTATCGAACTGAAAGGCTACCGCCGGCAGGAAGGTGTCTGGGGTATCCGCAACCACGTGCTCGTGCTGGCGAGCGTCTCGTGCGCCAACCACGTCGTGCAGCGCGTCGGGCGGGCCGATCCCGACGTGGTCGCCGTCACCCACCAGCACGGCTGCGGCCACCTCGACCACGACCGCCAACAGGTGCTGCGTACGCTTTGCGGCACGTGCGCCAACCCGAACGTCGGCGCCGTGCTGCTGATCGGGCTGGGCTGCGAGTCGATCAGCGTCTACGACATCGCCCGGCAGGTGCCCACCGACGGCCGCATGGTCCGAACGATCGCGATCCAGGAAATCGGCGATGCCGAGGAAATCTACCGTCAGGCCATGGCGGCCGTGGCCCGGATGAAGGACTTCTCCGCCGCGCAGAAGCCCGAGCCTTTCGACGCGTCGGCCCTGGTGGTCGGCTTGGAGTGCGGCGGGTCCGACCCGTTCTCAGGGATCACGGCCAACCCGACGATCGGCCTGGTGAGCGACCGGCTGGTGGAGATGGGCGCGACGGTAATCCTGTCGGAGACACCCGAAATGATCGGCGCCGAAGAGGTCCTGGCGCCGAGGATTCCGGACCCGGCCGTCCAGCAGCGGCTCTTCGCGCGGATCAACCGTTACGTCGAGTCGGCCCGAAGCGCCGGCTGCGACCTGCACGGCGCCAACCCCGCGCCGGGCAACATCAAGGCCGGCCTGACCACCATCGAGGAGAAGTCTCTGGGCTGCATCTGCAAGGGCGGGCGCTCGCCGATCAACGAATACGTCGACTACGCCGCCGCGCCCGGCCGACGGGGTTTGGTGGTGATGGACACCCCCGGCAACGACGCCGAGTCGCTGACCGGCATGGCCGCCGGCGGGGCCCATCTGATGATGTTCTCCACCGGCGTGGGCACGCCCCTGGGCAATCCGGTCGCCCCGGTGATCAAGATCGCATCCAACTCCGCCATGGCCGGCCGGATGCGCGACTTCATCGACCTCGACGCCGGCCGGATCAGCAACGGCGAACCGATCGAGCACGTCGCCGAGCAACTGCTCGAGTTGCTACTGGCCGTGTGCCAAGGCCAGCCAACCAAGGCCGAGCGCAACGGCTGCCGCGAGTTCGCCATCAACCGCATCGGAGCAACGTATTGATCCGGTCGCCGTAGATTGTGCTTCAGCACAACACCACGCCGCACGCCGAACTGAAGGACACTAAAGTCTGCCGCCGCAATTCTGGTGCGCTTCACGCACCCTACTTGTCGATCGCCCCACCTCCCACGTGGCACTTGGGTTTCACGGCGGCCTTCGGTTCCGCACCGACCGCCAACCAACCACCCAGCATCAACAGCGAGCCGAGCAATACGACGGGAAACGATCGAAAAATGGTGGTATCTCTTGTCTTGGCGGAAAGGAAACGGAAAAACAGCCTGTGCAGTCGCCAAGTCAACCGGCAAGCGGACAAATTGGGCAATACACGATGTGAGATGGCGCCGGTTTGACGGACACTTCGAGTGCTTAGGTTTCGTGGGTGAGGCAACATCCTCCGATGGTTCAAAGTACCGGTGCCTCTTCTCTTCTGTTCCTGTTTGGTATCACCATCGTTGAATCCAGGGGACTTCACGGCCTAGGGCGCGGCAAAGGTCAATGGCGGCTTCATACATGGGGAGCTTGCTGAACGCTGCCCAAAGCTCCAGTTGATTTCCGTGACTCTGGCACTTGTGGCAATAGTATCGTCCGTTGTCTAGGTTGACCGAAAACGTCCGACTGCCGCTGGACGTCGAACCGTGAACCGGGCAAGGTCCGTGCAGTTGGTTTCCGGATCGATTCGTGGGCTGCAAGCCGAGTTGGTTCAGTACTTGTTCCATCGTGATTTCAGTACGCAGCACGTCGAAGTCAACCCCCGGCATGATCCGCTCCCTTTGTCCCGCTGACCCCGTTTCTTGGTCCACAGAGAAGAGGCACCGGTACTCCGTTTTTAGCGGCTTAAGTTTTCACCAACTCCAACGATTCGCTCCAGTGGACGCCGCATCGGTCAACATCGGGCCCGGGCTTCGAACGCTTCGGGGGTGAGGTAACCGAGTGCCGAGTGCGTTCGCCTGGTATTGTAGTATCGGATGTAAGCGGGGACTTCCTTTCGTGCGATGTGTTCGTTCTCGTAAGGTTCCATCTCGAGTTCCGTCTTGAGGGTTCCGAAACACCACTCCATGAAGACGTTATCGTAGCAGTCCGCGGCACGGCTCATGCTTTGGGGCATCCCAGCGCGAGCGAGTATTTCGCGGTAGTCCAGGCTGGCGTACTGGCCTCCGCGATCGGTGTGGTGAATCAAACCGGGCTTGGGGTGGCGTGCTCGAATCGCGGCCCGCAAGCCCGTAATTACCAGGGTTTCTCGCATATGACCCTGCAAATCCCAACCGACGATGCGACGCGAAAAACGATCCATCAGCATCGCCCCCGTAGAGGAACCCGTAGAGGGAATCGCCGCCGAGCAAGGCAGCGTACGTGATGTCTCCGACCCAGAGCTGGTTGATTCCGTCCGGTGGTGGTGCATCGATCAACAAGTTCGGACGGTAGCCGAGTGTGTGTCGGCTGTCGGTCGTACGTGGCTTGAACGACCAGGGTCGGATGGCCACCAGGCCCATCTGTGCCATCAGCCGGCCAACGCGTCGCCGGCCGCAAGGCTCGTTGCGAGCCGCCAGCTCGACGGCGATCCGCCGCGCGCCATAACGTCTGCGGTGTTCCCAGAAGACGCTCCGAATCGTGGGCATCAAGCGGTTGTCTTCACGCCGCCGCGGGCCGAGTTCGTGTTGACGCCAAGCGTAATAGGCGGAGCCACTCGCGCTGAGGGTTTCGCACAACAGGGACACTGGAAAACCTTCCTCAAGCTGGTTGATGACCACGTAGACTTCGTCTATATCCTCTGGCTGAAAATGGCCAAGGCTTTTTTTAAGATGTCACGCTCCCGCTCGACACGACGGAGCTCGTTTTCCAATTGACGCACTCGATTCTCCAGGGTCGCGGCAGCCGGTCCGCTCTGCTCGAGCAGCTTGGCCTTCCAGCGGTAAAGCCAGACCAACCCCGCTGAGCCCCAGGTTTGAGGCCACCGACTCGGCGCTATGACCGTCCAACAGCATCTGAACGGCTTCCGCTTTCAGTTCGTCACTGTAAACACGACGTCCTGTACGGCCCTTCTTGCGACTTGCTTTCTTGCTCATGGAACACTCCTTTGCTCCACAGTATAGCGGTTAGGATAAACACTTGGAGTGTCCGGCAAATCGGAGCCACCTCAATGCTTATACACCTAGACAGCTCACCGTCGGACGGCGACGTCTTGGCCGTCCTTCAAACGCGTCACGTCCTTGGCCACCACCAGCGTGCCCGTGCCGATGCCTTTCAGCCCGGCGGTCACGGCGTCGTTGAAAACTACCTCCACCGGCCGGCGGCGGCACAGCGTCCTTGCGCTGCCGGCGGCACTGCGCCCCTGCGCTGCCGGCGACACTACCGATTC
>SDBV01002190.1_pt1 | contig 29253 bp, 28 predicted proteins | sample 2277081 | NCBI WGS metagenome assembly SDBV01 (sample SAMN10402039, study PRJNA504765) | marine sediment metagenome | isolation source: marine sediment core GS10_PC15, 223 cmbsf | place: Arctic Ocean: Southern Knipovich Ridge | collected 2010
TGGATTAGTCCGGAATCATTATGCTGCGAATTGGCATAACCGGCGGTTTGGGCTCGGGTAAATCGGAGGTAACCCATTTTTTCAAGCAGAAGGGTGCCCGGGTGTTCAATGCCGACGTGGAAGCCAAGCTGATTCTACTGCGTTCCGAGCGGGTGCAGAAGGAAGTGGTCGCGGCGTTTGGGGAGACGGTGCTCAATGAGGTCGGCGAGCTCGATTTCCAGCGTTTGGCCCGCCAAGCCTTCGCCAATTCGGATCGTCAACGTCAACTCAACGAGATCATCCACCCGGAAGTGACCCTGGCGGCCGATAAAGCCATGATCCTGGCAGAGCAGGCCGGCATTGAAATGTTCATCCTGGATGCCCCATTGCTCTTCGAGGCCCATCTGGAGGAATACCTGGACTTGACCATCGTAGTAATAGCCGATCAGAAGGTACGTATCAAGCGGGCCCTGGAGCGTGGTAACCTCACCGAGGATGACATTCTTCGCCGAATCCAGCTGCAGATACCCGACCAGGAGAAGCAGGCCCGGGCCGACTTGGTCGTCACCAATAACGGTACCTTGGATCAGCTCCAGGCTCAGTTACAAGCCCTCTATACCAACATCACCTGGGATTGACATCGCTGGATTTTTCTTCCACCATTTTCACGGACGGTGAGCTGCCCACGCCACTAAGGCTGGTAGACCTGCTGGATCGTAAGCGTCTGGCCGGGCTGGCTCGCCAGGTCTATAAACAGAAGACAAACCTGGTTTGTCGAGTGGATACCGACCGGGGGCCGACGGTGGTCAAATGGTTCGGTTGGCGCCACCGCGGCCACTACCTGCTCAGTCCAACTTTCCCGGGTCGAGCGGTCACCAGCTGGCGGATCGCCCGGGCCATCTGCGCACTGGGAGCCCGGACACCTGAGCCGCTATTCGTCTACAGCCGGCGTCGGCGCGGCCTGATCCAGGAGAACATTTTTGTCTGCCGGGCCGTCCATCCGCACCAGACACTCAGGTCTTTCCTGCAGTCCGATGCACCCTGGGACCAGAAGCTGGCCGCGGTTATTGACCTGGCCGGCAGCATCGCTCGACTGCACGGCGGATGTATTCTTCACCGCGATCTCACCACCGCCAACTTACTTGTGACTTCCAGCGCGGAAGTTTACATCGTCGACCTAAATCGGGCGCAACAGGTGGACCGGTTGTCGCGCCACAAGCGGTTGCAGGACCTGGCCCGCCTGAATTTTCATACCGGGGATGACTTGGAATCACGATTGGTGGAGGCCTTCTTCCACGAATATAGCTCGACCAGCACTTCCGCGTCTGATTGGGTCTCAGCCTATCGACAGGCCCGGGGCCGCTTGCTCAATCGCAAGGCTCGCAAGCGTCGATTGCGGCAACTACTCGGTCGAAAATAGACTGATATGGTGGGCGTGGAGACCAGGCAGCACGGCCACCGATTGAACCAACGATAAGCCCGCCTGGGCGGTCTCGGCCAATAACTCTTCCCGCGATTGCATGGTGATCCGCGACGGTTGCCTAAACAGCAGTCGGTGCAGCCGGTGTAGGACCGTTTTCTGGTAGTGGGAAATCACCACCCACCGGCGGCTCACCCGTTTGAATTCCCGGTAGATGGCGCTACGCTCCCCGGAATGGTGCATATGCTGTATCAGCCGGAATGAAAAAATAACGTCAAAGCTGCGGTCCTGGAACGGTATCGCTTCGGCCAAGCCCGTGACAGCATCCGAGGCTAAAGCGATCCGCTGGAGCTGGTATAGGGCGGCATAATAGTTGAAGTCCAGCGCCTTAACTGTTCCAAATTCTTTTAGTAGCTGTTGAAAGCGGCCGTAGCCGACCGGTGCATCCAGGATTTGTCCGCCCAACCCATGCCGAATAAACAGCTTCCTTACCAGCCGCTGTTCCCGCCGACTGAGTAGTCGCTGATCCCAATGGCGGTACCGCTGGCGGGCGTAGCGCTCCACCTGGTCCAGGTTTTCCCAGACGGTGTAGGCCAACTACCAGGCCCTGGAGCGCAAAGCCAGTGGGCTGTCGAGAATCTCCTTTAGCGCCACCGCCTGTTGCCAGGGAGTCAGCCGCCCCAGGGACGCCAGGGGCCAGGCCGGGTAATACGGCCGGCTTTCCGCTTTCAGCTGCGGTGCTATGGTCGGCGCCTCCCGGGGCGGCGGCGCCTTCACAGGCTCAAGCAGCGGGGTTTCGGCCTCCACCGGGATGATTGGCTCGGGAGCGGCCCTTAGCGCCCCGAATAATGGCGGCCGCTCTTCCATCCCCAGTGCGTGAAAGATCTCCTGGAGGGGAGTCACCGGTTGGGCGGGGATTGGCGGGGGCGGCGCAACCGGGATGGCCGGGATTACTTCCGGTGCATCGCGCGGGACGACGGACGGCGCGAGATCAGCTGTTTCCGGTGGCTTTGGCGGGGCCGGCTCCTCTGCTTCGAGGGCAGCCATTTTCCTGGTCGCCAGCCGCCGCTTGCGAGCCTTGGCACCCAGAAAGGTGGACAGCAGCCACCAGACGAGGATTATCCAGAAAAGGGGACTGTCAAACAAACCCATCAGTTCTCTTTGGGCGGTTCCGGTACGGCGCCACCGGTTTCTACTGCGCCTTTCTCGGGACCGGCGATGGAGTCCCGCATGCCTGTGTCAGCCTGAATATTCTTCATGCGATAGTAATCCATGATGCCCAGGTTACCTTCCCGGAAGGCCTGAGCCATGGCCTTGGGTACTTGCGCCTCGGCCTCAATCACCTTCGCTCGCATTTCCTGGACCGTGGCCTTGAATTCCTGCTCGGCGGCCACGGCCATGGCCCGGCGGGTCTCCGCCTTGGCCTGGGCCACCTTGAGGTCCGCCTCGGCCTGCTCGGTCTGTAGGTCGGCCCCGATGTTCTTGCTTACGTCCACATCGGCAATATCGATGGAGAGGATCGAAAAGGCCGTCCCGGCATCGAGGCCCCGGTCCAGCACCGCCCTCGAGATGGTATCGGGATTCTCCAGTACCGCCTTGTAGTTATCGGCTGAGCCGATGGCACTGACGATCCCTTCACCGACCCGGGCGATGATGGTCTCCTCGGTGGCGCCCCCCACCAGCTGCTCGATGTTGGTGCGTACCGTGACCCGGGCCCGGGACAACAGCTGGATACCGTCCTTGGCCACCGCGCTGATGTTGCCCGTCTTGGGGCAGTCGATCACCTTGGGATAAACGCTGGTCTGCACCGCCTCCTGCACGTCGCGGCCAGCCAGGTCAATGGCGGTGGCGGTGGCGTAGGTCAGGGGGATGTTGGCCTTATCGGCGGCGATCATGGCATAGATCACTTTGGCCAGGGATCCGCCGGCCAGAAAGTGGGTCTCCAGATCCTCGGTCTGGATTTCCTTGAGTCCCGCCCGGTGCAGGTTGATCATGCCGTCCACCACCTGCCTAGGGGGGATTTTCCGGATCCGCATAATGATCAACTTCAAGATCGGGACCCGCCCCCAACCGATGGACACCAGGGCCTGAATCCACAGCCCCACCGGCACCAGGTAAAAAAACAGGAAGAATACGATCAGGACGATAGGGAGAATGAAAACGAGACTTTCCATGGGACAGTTACTCCTTTTTTGCCGGTGGGGCGGGACACACCAAAGCGGTATTCCCCGCAACCGAAATGATTTCTACCGAGGCGCCTTTGTCAAGGTATTCGCCCCGGGTGGTGATGTTCACCTGGCGGCCGCCGACATCGGCTTTCCCGCTGGGCATGCAGGCCGTCAACGTGACGCCTATCCGGCCCACCAGGGACTCAAGCCCGACGGCTACACTATAATCTTCGGAAGTCATCGGTACGTGCTTACGAAAAAACTTGCTGGTCACAAAGACTCTGAGCAGGAGGATCCCGCCGATGATGGCGCCCAGGATACCGATGTTGAGCCCCACGAAGGCCCGTTCCATCTGGTCGGGAGTGGGAAATTCGCCCAACAACATCTTGTACATACCCCAGAGCATCAGGCCAACCCCCCCGATCCCCGCCAGACCGAAGCCGGGAATGGCCACTACCTCCACGATCAACAGGGTAAGGCCTCCCAGGAAAATGAGCACTTCGGTGAAAGTGGCCAGCTGGGCGATAAAACTGGAACCGAAAAAGAGGGCCAGGGCAATGGTGCCAATGATGCCGCCAACACCGAAACCGGGCGACTTGACCTCGAAGATCAGCCCCAGGAACCCGATGGTCATCAGCAGACTGCTGACGATGGGGTCGGTGAGGAAGCGCACCAGCCGCTCGGACCAGTTGGGCTTGAAGACGATTACTTCCGCGTCCGCCAGGTCCAGGCCCAGCAGCAGTTCGGTCAGGGAATCATAACTGCCGTCAGCGATCCCCAGATGCACCGCCTTATCGGTGGTGAGCGTGATCAGCTTGCCTTCCCGGCTGCCTTCCACATCGTCCAGGAAAACCGTATCCCCCTCCATGATGATATAGGGCACCTGCAGCTCCTCATCCACCATAGCTTCGGCAATTTTCCGGGGCCGGTTGCGGGCCTCAGCCGTGGCGGCCATCTCCTCGCGCATGAAGGAGATCACTTTTTCACTGGCCTTCTTGCCTTCCAGATCGACAGCGGTGGCGGCCCCGATAGTGGCGCCTCTAGTCATGTAGACCTGCTCACAGGAGAGGGCAATCAAGGCCCCGGCCGAGATGGCCCGGCGGTTGATGAAGGCCACAGTGGGTACCTTGGCGGACATGATCGCGTCCTTGATTCGGGTGGCCCCATCGATACGGCCTCCAAAAGTGTCAATATCCAGAATGAGCACAGCGGGTAGCTCGGAAGAGGCCAGCTCTACCACCCGCTCCACGAACGGCGGCAGGCCCAAATCGATAGTGCCCTGGATCGGTACATGATAGACCACTTTCTCCGAGGCAGAGACAGAGGCTAATGATAGTGCCAACAGACAGATGGCTTTGTGCATGGCAAAATATTAGAAGTTCAAACACTGAAAGTCAATTGCTTTCCGTCGGAAAAACCGTTATCCAGGTTTCGACAAGTAACGGTAAATTCGCTACCTGGGTTTTACCGGTGTTATAGGTTTAAAATGATCTATTGGTTTATCCGTGGTCTCGCCGCGGGGTTGCGCCTGGTGCCCCGTTCCTGGGCCCTAGCTTTTGGTAGGGTGCTGGCAATGACGTTGTATATGTTATTTCCTCTCAGGCAGGCCGAGGCGAGAAGGAATATCGCCCGGGCTTTCCCGGAATTGTCCCCAAGCCGGCGTCGAGCCATCCTGCGCGGCACATACCGGCATTTCTGTCAGGTGCTCATCGATTTTATCCGGATGCCAGGATATTCCGTTGAGAGACTGCCACAGATAGTCGATCTTGATGAGAGCCACATTCGGGCGGCGCGGGAGTCCCGACAAGGGCTGGTGCTGGTCACGGGGCATCTGGGCAACTGGGAGATCGTCAACCTTGTTTTGGGACGATTGGGCTACCCGTTATCCGGTGTAGCAGTCACCCAGCGAGGCTCGGGAGGACGCTTTATCAACGAGGTTCGGGATGATACCGGCGCCGAATTTCTCACCCGCAAGACCTCAATTCGGACCATGCTACGCCTCCTCAAGGCGGGCCGTTTCCTGGGGCTGGTGGCCGATCAGGATGCCCGCAAACAGGGGGTGTGGGTTGACTTTTTCGGGCAGCTTTCTTCGCGGCCGAGGGGTGGGGCCGTATTCAGCATCCAACTCGAGGTACCGATCTTTTTTGCGACCTGCTTAATGGGAACGGACCGGCGCTATCACATCGAATTCAGGGCCATCGATAGCAGCAACCTGCCCGAGGATAAAGCCGGCGCGGTGCAGGAGCTGACCCAACGCTACATCACGGTTCTGGAAAAGTTGATCCGTCGATATCCGGAGCAATATTTCTGGTTCCACCGTATGTGGAAGACTGAACCACCAGCGTGATGGAAAGTCTACCTCAGACTCACCCGGAAGCCGGCCGTCGATTCTGGCAAACTATAGAAGCGGGGGGGGTGGTGGCCTACCCCACCGATACCCTGTACGGCTTAGGCGTTGACGCCGGCAATCCAGTTGCACTGGAACATTTGGCCCTGGTAAAAGGTCGGCCAGGCCCATTCAGCGTGATGGTGGGCCGATACGAGCAATTGACTGAATATGCTTTGATTCCGCCGCAATTAGCGAACAAATTGTCTTATATGTTACCCGGTCCCTATACCTTTCTACTGCCTGCGCGGAAAACGGGCTCTTTCCCTCCCAAGCTGTCCAGCCCGGACGGTCGTATCGGATTCCGGGTCCCGGACCATCCTTTCCTGCGCGACGTTTTCCGCTATCGGAGCGGCCCGGTGGTTACCACCAGCGTCAACCGGGTAGGAGAGCCACCCATCCAGGACCCACAAGAAATCGCCAGAAAGTTCTTTGATGCCATAGACCTGCTGATCGATGGTGGCAGTTTACCTTATTCCAAGGGCAGCACAGTCATTGATCCGGCAGTCTCCCCGTGGCGGATCGTCCGGCAAGGAGATGGACGGTTAGAAGGAAGTAGTGAATAACCTGCGACGCATATCAACCTATCTTGCCAGATACTGGCCCCTGATCGCTCTTACCTTGGCACTTTCCATGGTGTACGTAGCGTTGAATACCCTCTCGCTTTGGATGGTGGCTTCACTGGTTAATACCATCCTTGTCAGCCCGGAGGATATCCCTGTAACCTCCATGGATTTCTCCCCTGCTGGTACCGTCTACGACCGACTTCGTTCCTGGACCGCCACGCTGATCCAGCAAAGAACTCCCCTGGGGACCCTGGCCAAATTATGCTGGATATTACTGGCGGTGTTCCTTACCAAGAATGTCGCTCTATATATGAAAAACATGGTGGCCGGCATTATGGAGAACCGCTTGATCCGGGACCTGCGGAACGATCTATTCCGGCATATCCAATTCATGTCTCTTTCCTATTTCGACAATCAGAACACGGCCGTGATTTCCTCCATAGTGCTGAACGATGTGGCCCTGGTACGCCGGGCCTTCACAGTGAGCATCCAAAAGGTGGTGGTGGAGCCGATCAACCTGCTGGTATTCACCTCCATGCTATTTATTATCAGCTGGCAGCTTTCGATAATGGCGATTCCCCTGATCCCCTTGGCTGCAATAGCCACTACCCGTCTAGGACGCACCCTGCGTCGTCGGGCCCGGCGCACCGCGGAACAGATTGCCGGCGTAATGAGCGTATTGCAGGAGAACCTGCGTAGTATCAGGATCGTTAAGACCTTTGTGCGTGAGGCGCGCGAGATAGGCCGCTTCAGTTACCAAAACGACCGCTACTATCACCTGGTATTCCGGCGGATCACCGTCAAGAATCTGAACGCCCCTTTAACCGAAATGATCGGGGTAACGGTAGGGATAGCCATGTTGTGGGTCGGTGGGCAACAGGTACTGCTGGGCCGAGGGGTAGGTCCCGATGAATTCATGAGCTTCATTATCTTCATGTTTGCCATGGTACAGCCCTTACGCAGTCTGAGTAATGTTAATGCTGATGTACAAATAGGACTGGCTTCGAGCGACCGTATTTTCGGCCTGTTGGACATACCGGCGGGTATCGCCGAGAAAAATAATGCCATTGATCTCACCAGTTTTAACGATTCAATCCGATTCGATAATGTCACTTTCAGCTACGGCAGCGACGGCAAACCAGCAGTTCACGAGATCAACACCGAAATAAAGCGGGGCAAGGTAGTAGCCCTGGTAGGGGCCAGTGGTTCGGGCAAATCCACCTTTGTGGACCTGATCCCTCGGCTGTATGACGCCACGGCCGGCAGCATAACCCTGGACGGCCACGACGTACGAGACCTAAAAATTCAAGCGCTGCGTAGCCTGATAGGCGTTGTCACACAAGAGACCCTGCTGTTTGACACCACTGTCAGGGATAACATTCTATTTGGTGATCCGCTGGCTTCTGACAAGCAGGTGGTGGCGGCCCTAAAAGCGGCCCATGCCTGGGAATTTGTCGAGGAATTGCCCCACGGTCTGGATACTTTAATTGGAGAGCAGGGCACGAAACTATCCGGGGGACAACGCCAACGGTTGGCCATCGCCCGGGCCCTGCTGAAGAATCCGCCGATCCTGATCCTCGATGAAGCTACCTCAGCCCTGGACAGTGAATCGGAAAAACGGGTTCAGGATGCCATTGACCGCCTGGTACGGGATCGGACAGTGATTGTCATCGCTCATCGTCTATCTACAATCCAAAGAGCAGATAAAATAATCGTACTGGAAGATGGCCGAATAGTTGAATCGGGCTCCCACGAGGAGCTTATTTCACTAAAAGGGCACTATCGAAAGCTACATGAAATGCAGTTTATGGATGCCAATACTGAAGACCTACCCGAATGACCGATGGCCAACGCCGGATGGGCGGCGATGGGATACGATCTCCTGCGCTCCAAACCCGGGGTGATACTAACAGTAACCTGTTCAAATCACCGGCTTCGGCTATCGAATTCCACGAGTTGAAAGTATTAGTGTTTTGTATCGATGCAAGCTTGGTTTCATATTGGGAATGATGGTGGGATCAAACACCTGGCTTCAGCGGTTGGCGCTCTGGACCATCTCCAATTAAATCCTGCTCGCGTGGGCTGTTTAAATATAAATTGAACTCTCACTGGGAGGTTGAGCGACGATGAAAGTTCGAAAATCGAATGGAAAAATGGGGGTACTCATACCGGGGATGGGTGCTGTGGCCAGTACGTTTATCGCTGGTGTGGAAGCTGTTAAATGCCGGCTGGCGAAGCCTATCGGTAGTATGACCCAAATGGGTACTATCCGGTTAGGTAAACGGACTGAAGGGCGCGTACCACGTATCAATGAGTTCGTACCACTGGAATCCCCGGATAATCTGGTTTTCGGTGGCTGGGATATCAACAAAGAAAACCTATATGAAATCGCCATTCGCAATGGTGTCCTGGAAAAATCCCTGCTAGATGCACTGCGTGATAAGTTGGAACCTCTCACGGTGATGAAAGCTGTCTTCGATAAGAAATTTGTCCGGAATCTGGATGGGGAGTGGGTCAAACAAGGGGCTGATAAACGCGAATTGGCCGATCAGATAAGCGACGATATTCAGGGCTTCACAAAAAGCAATGACACCCGGAGGAATATAATGATCTGGTGCGGCAGCACCGAAATATTCATGAAACCTTCGGAGGTGCACTCCAGTCTGGCAAAGTTTGAACGAGGTCTTGAGAATAATGACCCGGATATTTCGCCCAGTATGATTTATGCCTATGCCGCGTTGAAACTGGGAATACCCTATGCCAATGGTTCACCTAACCTGACCGTTGATATCCCGGCCATGCAGGAGCTGGCTCAGCAGAATGAAGTGCCCATCGCAGGCAAGGATTTTAAAACCGGTCAAACACTACTAAAAACCATTATAGCGCCGGGATTGAAAGCCCGCCAGATCGGTATCAGCGGTTGGTTCTCCACCAACATTCTTGGCAATCGGGATGGTGAAGTGCTGGATGATCCGGATGCCTTCAAGACCAAGGAAGAGAGCAAGCTGGGGGTACTGGATTACATCCTCCAGCCGGAACTATATCCGGACCTTTATAAGGATTTATATCACAAGGTTCGAATCAATTATTACCCCCCCAGGGGCGATAATAAGGAAGGTTGGGACAATATTGACATCTTCGGTTGGCTGGGCTATCCCATGCAGATCAAGATTGATTTCCTCTGTCGCGACAGTATCCTGGCCGCCCCCATTGTCCTGGACTTGGTGTTGTTCCTCGATCTGGCCCAGCGGTCTGGCATGAAAGGTATCCAGGAATGGCTGTCGTTCTACTTTAAAAGCCCCATGTGTGCGCCCGAACTCTACCCCGAGCACGACCTGTTCGTGCAACTGGCCAAGCTCAAGAACACCCTGCGGCATCTGATGGGCGAGACCCTGATAACTCATCTGGGCATGGATTACTACGAGGTCTAATCTCCGTGAAATTGGTAATCATAGCCGCTGGTGAAGGCTCGCGCATCAGGTCGGTCAGCGCTGAAGTCAATAAGACCCTTCTGCAGGTTGGCGGCCGGCGCATTCTGGATTACCTGCTGGAGAATGCCCTTCTGTCTGGTCTCGATGGGTGCATAGTAGTAACCGGTTACCAAAGCCAGGTAATCGATGAGTACCTGGCCGGCCTCGACCTCGAGCTTGAGCTGGAAACGGTCAATAATCCCCACTGGCAACAGCCTAACGGCATTAGTGTTCTAGCGGCTAAACCGCTGATTGAGCCGGGCGAGGATTTCCTGGTCTCCATGAGCGACCATCTATATGTTCCGGCGCTGCTGGCGAAAGTCAAAAGCAGTAGCCTTGAATACTCAGTCGCCAATGTGGCCCTGGATTTCAATATCGACGGCATTTTCGATCTGGACGATGGAATGAAGGTCTCGGTGGATCCCGCCAATCGCCGGCTAATCACCGGTATGTCCAAAAAGCTGCCCCGGTTTGATGCCATCGATTGCGGAGTGTTCAAGTGTCGCTACGAGTTCTTTGACGTCCTGTACCAAGCTCAAAAAAACTATTCGGGCTCGCTGTCCGACAGCTGCAACCTGCTGATTTCCGAGCAAAAATTGGGCGGGGTCGATATCGGCAAAAGCTTCTGGATCGACATCGACACCCCCGAGGCTTTGGAGCATTGCCGCGGGCTGGCCGGTAGCCGGCCTCAATGGCTCGCAGCGGACCATGCCTGATCCCCGGATTCGCCAGCTTCCAAACGCCCCGGCTTTGCCAGTCTATTTCCTGGCCAACCAAGTCTACCAATTTTCCTATGCCAAGCCTATTTATGAGCTGACAGGCGGATCCTTCATCGTACCCAAACTCCGCAAACTGCTGCGCTTCAAAACCAGGCTGCGAAACACAAACGCTTTTCCCGGCGTGAAGACTTTTCTTAACACACCTATATTGCTATACCGGAATATCAAGAGCCTGGGAGATTTCCACGGTATTATCATCTCTCAATCGGCCACCCGGATTATTCGGGAAAGGGGGAAGAGCATCACTATCTTCATGGGACACGGGACCGGCGACCGTAAATATGGTGGGAATGCCAAAGTACTGGAGAGCTACGATTATCATTTCATCTCCGGCCCCAAACACAAGGAGAAGCTCAAAGATGCAGGCCTGAGCATCCCTGAAGCGCGACTGATCCGGATCGGGAATCCCCGCTTTGATGCTTACGTCAACGGAGAAATCGACCGGGAAGCCTACCTGGATCATCTGGGAGTGATTGACCGGGAGCGCCCAACCATTCTCTTCGCCCCGACCTGGCAAAGCGGCCATGTTAACCTTTTCAGATTTGTATTCCGGTTCTGCCGGGAACTCAGCAAGCACTATAATCTCATTATCCGGCCACATCATTTTGAAATGAAATATCTACCCCTGGTAAGGGCCTGGGCCAAGGCCAAGGGCCTCAAACATGTGTACTATTCCAATCCCAATGATCTCGTTCACCAGGATACCTTCACGGTTTTTGCCTGTTCCGATATTATGATCAGTGATATTTCATCCATCCTTTACGAATTTCTGGTTACCCGCAAGCCGATCATCCTGACAACACATACTTATGATGATCTCCATAATATGCCCGACGAAATGAATGTGGCTAGTGTTTCGGAACTATATGATGGCTCCCCCGGAATGGATATCGCCCAAATGGTGGCCGCTAACCTGGCCAGAAGCGATAACCTTGAAAGATATCAAGCCCTGCTGGAGAACTGTTTCTACTTCAATGACGGCCGAAGCACGAACCGCGCGGTTGAATTTATCTCAAAGCTGGGGCTATCATGAATCAATCACTTGCCAATCCATTCGTGTCTGTGCTCATCCGATCATATAACCGCTTGCAGCATGTTCTTGAGATAGTCGATATCTGTCTAACCCAGAATTACGACAATTTCGAAGTGGTGGTGATTGAACAGAGCAACGAAGCCGAGTGGGAAAAGTATAAATCGGCGTTCGACCGGTATGACAGCCGCGTGCGGGTTATTCGCTCCCAGCCCCTCGGTCCGCCTGGTGCCCGGAATGTGGGGGTGGCCCATTGCAAAGGGGAAGTGGTCCTGATCATGGACGATGATGACTTCCCGATTGGTAAGGACTGGATAGCTGGCCATGCAAAGAATTACATCGACCCATGCTGCATCGGCGTGTCCGGAAGACACGTTCATAAACTTAATGAAAGCCCCCGCTACCGGAATATGGAACGGGCCTACGATCGTTGTTTAACTCTTTCCTTTTTTAAGGAGGGCCGGGTCTTCACGGGGATTGGCCGGGTTAAAAAACCGGTGGAATGGCTCCACGGCAACAATTGCTCGCTTCGTAGAGAAAGGATAATAGCGTTGGGAGGATGGTACCCCCACTTGAAAACGGAGGGAGAGGAACACTCGATATACTATAAATTCCAGAAGACTAAAAAGCCCGGCGAATACCTGATATTTGACCCTCAGCCGGTAGTGCTACGGAGGTCCGATATACCCGGCGGAACCGATGTGCGCAATATATCCCTGCATGAACACCTGGTTAATCGCATGCAATATTATCACTGGGTGATTGCTGAATATTTTCCACTCCGTTTTTATGGTTTTTATCCGCTCTATAGGCTTAACGGTTTCTGGAATACGGCCGGCTATTTCATCCGGAGCTCCAGTTTTACTGATATATTCTGGATTCGATGGTTGGGGCTCAAGTATGGTAAACGCCTGAATATACTCGTTGAATTCGTGAAATTCCCCTTCCTGGTCCTGCGCTTTCTCCTGACCCGTAAGCCGAAATGGGACGGCCGGATAGCTGCTCTGGCGGAAGAGTAATAAGTGCCATAAACCCCGGCGCAATCCATGAATACTCTCTTTTACGTGCCCATCTTTAATACCTGCCCCGGTTCCTCGCTTTTCCGGGTGCTTGGATACCTTTCAACCTTCACCTCCTGGGATAAAATGTCATTATTGTTCCCGAACTTCTGGTTGCTGCCAGGAATCAATATTATCAGACTGTACCGGTTGGAAGAATAGGAAATCGAACAGACATTATGACTGGCAGCCATAAAATACTCCTGGTCAATGATCATCAGGACCGTTATGGCATCGGTCGGTATATCTTTCAAGTCTATGATGCGTTCGCCCGGATGCGGCCGGAAGACTATTCTTTTGAGCTGCTGATGCAAAATATGGGGAAGTGCTATACTGCGAACACATCGGATACCCAGGTCCAATATCGACATGCCTGGGCGCGACAGGGAGGATTCGGTAAGCACTATGATATAATGGCCTATTTTTATTTTCCCCGGAAAATACCTGACGGATATTCTTTATATCATATCTCCAGTCAAATGATGGGCAGAAGCGCTGTCTTTCAATCGCCAGTTGTGGTAACCTGCCATGATTTAATTTCTTACAAAGTGAAATCAAATCATCCCCGATTAAATCAATATCTGCGCCGGAAGCAGGTTGCCGCTCTTACCCAGGCGACTGCAATAATCTTTATCTCCCAACATACCCGGGATGATTTTCTTTCCCTGTTTGATTATCCGGGAAGGAATATATCCGTCATTCCCTTGGCTGCCAGCGATCTTTACCAGCCCAGGGACAAAATCACCTGCCGGACGGAACTCGGTCTGCCTCTCGAGCGCCCAATTATCCTGCATGTTGGAGCGGAGGCCTACAGAAAGAACATACCTGTCCTATTGCGAGCAGTTCATTCTGTCAAGAAGCAAGTTCCGGACATTCTCCTTATCCGGATCGGTCCCCAGCGAAAAAGATCGCGCGAATTAGTGAAGAAATTACGCCTTGAGAAGAATGTCCTCTACCTGGGGAAACGGACCGAGCAGGATCTTGTTAAGTATTATAATGCCGCCGATCTATTTGTTTTCCCATCAATATATGAAGGCTTTGGGTTGCCCGCCATCGAAGCGATGAAGTCCGGCTGCCCGCTGGTTGCTAGCAATGCAACCTCCATACCTGAAATCACCGGGGATGCCGCTATCTTACACCATCCCGAAGACGTGGATGCTTTCGCTGATAGTATTCTGACGATTCTTGACAGCAAGTCGATTCGAGAAGAATATTCAAGGAGAGGAATTGAGCGCGCGAAGCAGTTCAGTTGGCAGAATACCGCCCGGAAGACCCTCGATGTATACAGAAGTATACTTGAAGGGTAACGTTGCGGACAATTTTGATAGTAGCTTTTATGGAGCGATAGTATGACCCTCTCTTCATCGGACTCGTCAAAACTGATTAACAACGATTTAATATCGATTGCATGCTAAGTATGCTTTTTAAAATAGAATACTCCTCTCCACAGGCGGCAATAATCAGCGCCATCTCTCCCGGCATGAGCCTCTGGATAACCGCTCTTGGGAAAGAGTACCACACAGCATAGGTTCTGTTCCCCGGCTATGCGTATCTGTTTTCATGCTCACCACCTGTATTACCTGCCCCAGTTCCTTCCGGTGGCCAGTGCCCTGCCAGAGGCATTCGAGGTCAGCTTCGCTATCTCATCACGGGCGACAGCGGCTGAAACGACCATTATCCGGGCGGAAATCGAGCGGCAGGGCTGGCGCCTCGAAACCGAGGACGACCTGAAAAGAGGCATCCTCCAGCCCAACATATTGATAGTAGGCCAGTCCCGGGACGCGGACCGCCTGGCCGGCCCCGATACCCTGGTGGTGCTCCTGTATCACGGTATCGGCGTTAAACGGGTCTACTACACCGATACCAATCCCCGGGTGAACCTGCGTTTTGTGGAGAGCCAATTTCGCCGGGAACAATGTCTGGCAGTTGCCCCTGAAGTGGAGACCTTGGCCGTGGGATTCGCCAAACTGGACCCGTTGTTGGCGGGAACACTGCCGGTGGATCACAGTTTGCCCGATGGGCCGGGGCCGCGGGTGCTGTACGCGCCCACTTTCTACCCCGGCTCTCTGGAAATCCTGGCTGGTCTGATTCCTGAATGGCCGGCGGACTGGCAAATTGTGATCAAACCGCACCAGTTCACCTATACCAATCCTTATTACCACTATCAGGTGCGATTGCTGGAGGAGCTGGCCCGGAACTGTCCTAACGTTACAGTATTACCATTAGCAGACTATAACGCGCTCGGCGCCTTCCGCTGGGCTGACGTATTGGTTTCGGAAGCCTCGTCCACTATTATAGAGTTCACGAGCCTGGATAAACCCATTGTGGTTTGCGATGAACTCCACCTGCGGCTGCACCACCGGTTGCAACGGGCGCGGTTCTTCCGCCGGCGCATGGATACCGACCTTTTAGAGCGGCTCGATTTCGCCCATCACGCCGCCAAAGGTGTTGATGTGGCCTACCAGATTGGCCAAGCCTTGGAAAATCCCCTGGCCTTGAGTGGCCGGCGTCGGGAGGCTCGCGATTTACTCCTGGGTCCCACCGATGGGGGCGCGGCCCAACGTATTGCTCGGATTCTCCAGGATAAGGAGTTTGATGCCTCCCGCTGATAAGTTTCTGCTATTCGCCACCAAGCCCTACTCAATCGCGGTGTTGCAGCCGGTTGAGGAGGCCATCCGCGCGGTTGGCGGCAGGGTTCGTTGGTATCTGGCGGGTTCGGCTCAAGGTCACGAGCCTCCGGGAGAAGCTCTGCATACCAGCGCTGAGGTACAGGCCTTCGAGCCCGGCGCAATACTGGTGCCCGGCAATGTGGTGCCCTACCGCTGGCGGGGCCTGAAAGTGCAGATTTTCCATGGCCTGGGGGAGGAAAAACCGGGCCATTACCGGATCACCGGCTTTTTTGATCTTTACTGCACGCCGGGGCCAAACATGACCAATCGTTTTCAGGAGCTGGCCCGGCAACGCGGCCATTTTCTGGTGCGGGAGACCGGCTGGCCCAAGCTGGACCCGTTAGCAGCCCCGATAGAGCAGAAGGCGGTCCGGGCTACATTAGGGCTGGGGCCTGACCGACCGGTGGTGCTGTATGCTCCCACCTTCAGTCCGCGCTTCACGTCGGCGCCAGACCTGTTGGAGCCCATCGCCAGGATGAAGGACCGCTATCAATGGTTGATCAAATTCCACGACCTGATGGACCCGACCGTCACGGCCCAGTACCAGGCGCAGTTGGGTGCCCGGGTGGTGGGATCGGACCGTCCGGATATCCTGCCGCTCATGCAGGCCAGTGACCTGCTGATTACCGACAGCTCTTCGGTAGCTTACGAATATCTTCTCCTGGACCGACCTATCATCACCTACCGGGCGGCAGTGCGGCGGGATAAAGGTATCGATATCACGCTCGCCGAAGACTTGCCGGCTGCCATAGAGCAGTCCCTCAGGGAACCGGACGAATTTGCGCCCCGCCGACAACTATATATCAGCCAGCTACATCCCTATACCGACGGTAAATCCGCCCAAAGGGTGGTGGCGACCGTTACTGAAATTCTAGATACCGGCAGGCAACTGCAACTAGGACGTAAACCCTGGAACCTGTGGCGTAAATTCCAGCAACGCAACCTGGTTCAGTGACTAGGCCCCATCACATATTATTGCTGCTGGTATTCGGCACACTGTGGGCTCAGGACCATCCTTTCAAGGTAGGCGAGAAATTAGAATATCAAGCCGGGTTCCGCCTGCTATCGGTAGGTACGACTACGATGGAAATCGCCGGTCTGGACAGCAGCGGACCGGACACCACTTATCAGGTGCGCTCGAGGGTGCGAACCTTTCCCGTTTTCGACCGGTTGTACCGCATCGACGACCGAGTGGATCTGAGGCTGGACCACCGATCGCTGGAGCTGCGGCGGGTGCGACGCAACATCAACGAGGGGCGCTATCACCGGCGTGACTCCGCCCGGGTTGATATTCAGGCCGGCCTGATCTACACCCGCAAGGATACCATCAGTATCGAAGGTCCGGTACTGGACCCCATAGGGGCCATCTACTATTTCCGCTCACTGGCCCTGGAGCTGGGTGATCGTGTGGAAATCACTATATTCGATGGGAAGCGGTTGCGTACTATCGCAGTGCTGGCCAGCGAGATCACCATCATTAAGGTGCCGGCGGGGGAGTTGGAATGCCTGCTGCTGATACCCTCGCCGTTGGACGACCGGCCCATGACCAAAGTGGGCGGCTTCCTGCGGCTGTGGCTCACGAACGATGCGGCCCGGATACCCGCCCGGGTAGAGCAGCAGACCAGCTTCGGTACCATGGTGCTGAAGTTGGTGAAGTACCGCTTGGAATAGTGGGGGTGCTTACGGGGCGGGCTACTGGATCAGGCGCTGGATGTCGTTGAAGATCACCGCCACCATCAACATTAGCAGCAGGAACATCCCCACCTGTTGAATGGCCAGCCGGGCTCGAATGGAAATGGGCCGTCGCAGGACAGCTTCAATCAGCACCACCAAGATCTGACCGCCGTCCATGGCCGGGATGGGCAGGATGTTGATAAAAGCGAAATTGACACTGATAATCGCCATTAATCCCAACAGAGCGGAAAATCCCATCTGGGCCGATTGGCCCGCCAGCTGAGCGATCATGATGGGACCGCCCACTTCCTTGAAGCTGGCTTTACCTGTGACGATCATTGCCAGGGACTTATAAGTCAAGGCTAGCCATCGCCAACTCAAAGTGAAACCGGCAACCACTGCTTCTCCGGCGCCAGCGGGACGGTGCGTCACCCGGGGGCCGATCCCGATCATGCCGACAGTCTTGATCTCGTCATCCACCAAGGTTTCAGTAGGGCGGGCAGTTATTACCAGCCGGAAAGATTCATCATCCCGAGTCCCTTCGACCACTACTTTCTCACCAGGCCGGGAGTGGATCAGGGCGGTCAGTCCTTCCCAGGCCTGTACCGGAATTCCATCAATGGCGGTGATGCGGTCCCCTGGTTCCAGACCCACCTCCTCGGCAGGGAAACCCGGCACAAGAGAGCCAACAACAGCCGCCGGGTCACTCTGAGCAATCCCATTGCTAAAGGTCAATCCGGCAAAGATCACTACCGCCAAGAGCATATTACCCAAAACCCCGGCCGACATGACCCAGATTTTCTCCAAGTTGTTCTTGGACTGAAATTCCCAGGGCTGGCCGGTGATTTCCGTGTCCATACTTTCATCCACCATGCCGGCCATTTTCACGTAGCCACCCAATGGAAAAAGTCCCAGGCCGTATTCAGTATCCCCGATTTTTTTCTTGATCCCCAAACCAAACAGGTTGAAACCCAGGTAGAAGCGCTCCACCCGTACCCCTACCGACCTGGCGGCCAGATAATGGCCCAGTTCATGGAAGAATACCAACACGAGGAGCACGAATATGATGGCTAAAATGGTTGTTATCATCAGTGTGTCTTTAAATACTCAATAGATGGTGGGCCGGGGCCTTTTCAGGGGGCCAAATATAGACTTAAAACCGAATTGTTCCTAGTATTCTACAGATGAGATTCCAGCATCAGGCCGTGACCTCGGCGCTCAAAGTCTTGCTCACATAACGCTGGGTCCAGGCCTGGAGTTCCTCAAGTTCGGCCATGGTAGGCTTCTCGATAAAGGGATGCTCGCCTAATACCCTTGCGAGCACTCGTGGAATCCCTGCGAATGCTAGTTGATCATCAAGGAAGGCTTGTACCGCCAGGTCATTTGCCAGATTAAGGGCCGCCGGAGCTGAGCCGCCCCGCCGCAAGGCATCGTAGGCCAGGGCGATGCAGGGGAATTTTTCCAGATCCGGCTCCTCGAAGGTCAACTCCCCGACAGCAGCCAAGTCCAGCCGGGGCCATTCCGCCGGCCGGTGGTCCGGGTAGGTCAAAGCATACTGGATGGGAATTTTCATATCCGGCACACCCAGCTGAGCTTTTACCGAACCGTCGACAAACTCCACCAGACTGTGAATGATCGACTGGGGATGGATCACGATATCGATCCGCTCCGGAGGCATATCGTATAACCAGCGGGCTTCGATCACCTCCAGACCCTTGTTCATCATGGTGGCCGAATCGATAGTAATCTTAGGTCCCATGTCCCAATTGGGATGACGCAGCGCTTGTTTCCTGGTCACCCGGGACAGCTTTTTACGCGGCAGGGTGCGGAATGGCCCGCCGGAGCCGGTGAGCACCAACCGTCGTACTTGGGACCGATCCTCGCCGGCCAAGCACTGCCAGATGGCCGAGTGCTCGCTGTCAATCGGAAGCAGCCGGGTCCCCTTTTCCTGCTGCAGAGCGGTTATCAGGGCACCGGCCATTACCAGGCTTTCCTTGTTGGAAAGAGCAACATCCACGCCAGCCTCGAGAGCCGCCATGGTAGGGGCCATCCCAGCGCCGCCCACCAACCCATTGAGGCACAGGTCGATATCGTCCCGACCGGCGATTTCCAGCAGGCCGGCTCGACCGGTATTTACCACTATCCCGGAGCCGGCCAACCTATCCCGGAGCTCATCGGCACCCATAGGATCAGCCAAAGCCACTGCCTCTACCTCGAACTGCCGGGCCTGGTTGGCAAGCAGCTGCACGTTGCGGTGGGCGGTGAGGGCTACTACCCGGAATTCCCCGGGAAGATTCGCCACCACCTCCAGGGTTTGGGTGCCTATAGAGCCGGTGGAACCTAAAATCGTCAGTGCCCGCATCAGATGGCCAGGCTCAACTGAGCTCCCCCCGATATAAATTCAGGATGAATAATAATCCTGCCGGCCAGACGACAGTTTGGCACGACTTTCCAGGTCGCTGCCAGGATCAACGTCTTCACGCTCGATTTCAATTTGCTGCCCACCATCTCATCTCGATACTCAGGATCCGGGAATATGGAATAACTTAAAACCGCTAGACCACCGCCAAAGTTCCAGGTCCCCAATTCCAGATTGTAGACCCATTGCAGCTCGTTCCATTTAAGGGTATAGGCCGCCAAACCATCTACTCGTCCCTGGACGAAAATAAACTCAGGAATCGCTCCGCCAAAGGACAGGGCTTCAGGCAGGTAGCGTAACCCGACTCGACGCAGCAATACTAATTGCTTCAGGAACTGACCAGAGCCCTGGCCGCCAAGCAATGCCAGATTGGGAGACAACCACCACTGGAGCCCCAAGAAAGGCAATATCACCGGATCAGACTCTTGGCCGTCAGCACGGATTACTGTCGGAAACAGCGTTGCTGAGAGAGCGCCAAACTGCGTCAAAGGTAACGGAGCAGGGATGCAAGCGGCGGTGACCGTGGAGGCCAGGTCGAGAAAATCGGTCTTGGTTCGTGGTGACTGAGCGGGAAGTGGGTAGAGCAGCACCAGGATCAGGTTGATAGTCCCGATAGGAGTGGGTTTAAATAAGGCCACGGGTGCTGTTCTCGATAAAAGCGAGAACGGTTTGGACTTCCGGGGTAGGCTCCATATCGTTCTTGATAATCTCCACGGCTTGGTGCAGATTATAAGTCGACCGGTAGATTAATTTATAGACCTGCTTCAAGGTTTTTCGAACATCAACCGTGAAACCCCGCCGGCGAAGTCCCACGGAATTGATGCCGGCGTAATGTAGCGGATTCCCCGAGGCCAGAATATATGGGGGCACATCCTGGACCACCCGGTACCCGCCTCCAATAAAGGTATGGACTCCAATATGGCAGAATTGGTGCACCGGGGATCCAGCGCCGATGGAGGCGTAGTCTTGAATATATACGTAGCCGCCCAGATTGACGCTGTTGGCGATGACCACATGATCCCCGATAAATGAATCGTGCCCCACGTGGACATAGGCCATCAATAGAGTTTCGGAGCCGATACAGGTGCCGGGGTCTTCAGCCCGGGTGCCCCGACCTACCGTCACAAATTCACGAATTGTGGTATTATCGCCTATCACGAGCCTGGTGTCAGCACCGTCGTATTTCAGGTCCTGGGGGATGCCACCCACCACTGCTCCTTGGAAGATCCGGCAGTTCCGGCCGACGGTAGTGCCATAAAGTACACTAGCATGACTCATGATTACAGTGTGGTCACCGATTTTTGTGCCGCCATCAATCACGGCGAAGGGACCAACCTGCACCCCTTGTCCCAGTTCGGCTTGGGGATCGATGAGGGCCGTAGGGTGTATTTGGGCGGGAATTACTACTCTCCGCGCCCTACTATGGTGGCCATAAATATACTCTCCGCTACCAGCTCACCATCAACGAAGGCTTTCCCTGAGAACCGGCAGGTGTTCATCCGCAGTTTGATCAAGTCGATTTCCAGGATGATCTGATCTCCCGGGGTAACGGCCCGGCGGAAGCGGGCACTATCCACACCGGAGAAGTAGACCAATTTAGTGGCCGGATTGGAAATGGTATTGAGCAATAGGAAGCCACCGGCTTGAGCCATGGCTTCCAAGATCAACACGCCCGGCATGACCGGTTGGCCGGGAAAATGCCCCAGGAACTGTTCCTCATTCACAGTAACGTTTTTCACTGCTATTACCCGTTTGCCCGGCTCAACATCAAGCACCCGGTCGATCATCAGCAGAGGATATTTCTGTGGTAGGATATCGGCAATGGCTCGGGCGTCGAATTTGACCTTCCCGCTGATGCTCTGCTCCCGCTGCTGGCGCATCCGTTTACTGTAGATCTGCTTGATCTTCCTCACCAACTCAACATTGGAAGCATGGCCGCTACGGGTTGCAACCACATGGCCGCGGATAGGCATGCCTAGCAACGCCAGATCCCCAATGAGATCGGCGATCTTATGGCGCACCGCCTCGTTCTCAAAGCGAAGCTCCTGGCCCTTCAACAACCCATTTTCACCAGCCACCAATTCTCCATCGATATTGAACAATCGCTTTAAGTGGTCCATCTCGGACGGTTCAATGGGCCGGTCGACAAACACCATGGCATTATCAATAGAGCCACCCTGAGCCAGACCCTGTTCCTTGAGATGGGCAACCTCGCTGAGCAGGCAGAAGGTGCGGGCGGGGGCAATCCGGTCCACAAAATCCTCATTCAGGCTATGGACAGACATCAGCTGGGTGCCCAATAGCGTAAGCTGCCGGTAATCCATCATGAAGGTGATGCTGAAATCATCCGACGGCAGTACATGCATATCTATTCCCTGGGAGGGATCTGAATAGGACACCGGTGTATCGATCACCAATACTTGCCGATTGGCACTCTGTTCCACCACACCCGCCTCCAGCAGCACATCCACGAAGGGACGAACTGAGCCGTCCATCACCGGCGGTTCTTTATTTGAAATTTCAATCAGAATATTATCAAGCCCCAGGCCGCTTACTGCCGACAGGACGTGCTCCACGGTGTAAACTTGAGTCCCATTGAAAGAAAGGGAGGTTCCTCGCGAAATATCACCCACGTGATCGATGGTGGCGGGGATAGTGGGACAGCCCTTCAGGTCAGTGCGCCTGAATCGGATCCCGGTGTTGATATCAGCGGGCTTGAAAGTAGCGGTACACTCCACCCCGGTGTGGAGTCCCACCCCGGTGATGGACATTTCCTTTATTATCGTCCGCTGAAAACCAGGCATGCAGATTAGTCTCCTTGACCGCCAATTTGTTTCTCGAGCTGTTCCTGGCGGTTCTCCAGCGCCCGCAGTCGCTTAACCAGCTCGGGTAGCTGCCCGGCCGCCGTCACTTGTCGCATCCAACGAGGGTGCTCTACCGCTGGATCACCCGCATATACTTTACCGCCTTCCAGGGATTGTCGCACTGCAGCCCTGCCGGCCACTATCGCCCGATCACCGATTGTCAGATGATCGGCAACCCCGACTCCGCCGGCCAGGATAACATGGTCGCCGATGGTCGTGGAGCCGGAAATCCCTGTCTCACCCGACAGCAGACAACCCCGACCGATCTGCACGTTATGTGCGATCTGCACCAGGTTGTCGATCTTGGTGCCGGCGCCAATCACCGTATCGCCGAGGGTACCTCTGTCGATAGTGCAATTGGCGCCAATTTCCACCTGGTCACCGATGATCACCCGGCCCAGGTGTATTATTTTCAATGGTGGATCTTCTTCTATCACGTATCCGAATCCGTCAGTGCCGATGACTGTGCCGGAGTTGATCATCACATCTTCCCCTACTACTGTACGGTTGTACAGCACCACCTGGGGGGCAAGCCTGGTGCGGCTACCGATCTCTACCTCATCACCGATTACACACCCTGCCTGCAGCCAGACCCCATCCCCCAGCTGGGCTCGGTCACCGACCACCACGTATGGTCCGAGGCAGACCTTCCGGCCCAGATGGACGTTGGCCCCGATGACAGCAGTGGGATGTACTCCTGGCTCGGGCGATTCCGGTGGATAAAGATACGCCAATGCCAGAGCGAAACCGCGCTTGGGATTATCCATTCGGATGGCGGGCTTGCCATGACTATCCGCCTCCGATTGCACGATTACCGCGCTCACCGCAGAGGCCGCCAAGTGTCCGGCATAGCGGGGATCCGCCAGGAAAGCGATCCCGCCGGGACGGCCTTCCTTAATATCACAAGCGTGGGTGATCTCTATTGAGCCGTCCCCCTCCAATTGCCCCTGGACATGCACGGCGATTTCAGCCAGTGTTGGCAAATTGGTTTTCTCTAATTTTGCGTAGCGCGACGCAGTTCCGTTACCACATCAGTGGTCAGATCATAGGCTGGCAGAGCATACACCAGCGCCCCACCTGCGGCGTCAATGATAAAATCATAACCCCGCTCGGCTCCCACAGTCTTGACCGCCCCATCGATCTTCTCGAGAATGGGGGCCATCAGGGTAGCCTGGTAGCGATACAAATCGCCCTCCGGACCGAACTTGGATTGTTGGAATTCCTGAGTGGTCCGAACCAGGGTCTGCAGCTCTTGTTCCTTCTCGCGAATTTTGTCGTTGCTGAGCAGCAATCGCTGACGTTCGAACTCCCGTTGGAGCGAATCCAGCCGCTCCACGTAACCGGTGTACTGGACTTGGAGGCGACGGGTCTCCTTTTCCAACTTCGCCTGAGCATCCCTGACTTCCTCGAACTCCTGCATTATACGATTGGAGTCGATGTAGCCAACTTTCAGTTGCCCCAGCAGATAACCAGGTAGACTGACGACAACCCCCAGCAAAATAATCTTAGTAATGCGCATGCTCACGTTATCCCCTTTCTAGCTTAGAACGGTTGCCCAAAAATGAAATGCATCTCCCAACCTCGTGGGCCGGGCTTTGGATCTGTATCGACGGAATCGAAACCGTACCCCATATCAAGGCCTAACATCCCCAGCATGGGCATGAACATTCGGACCCCGACCCCTGCGGAGCGCTTCAGTTTGAAGGGGTCCACATAGCTGAAGTCCAACCAACTATTCCCAAGATCCATGAATACGAGCCCATAAATAGTCGGGTTATCTGATAGCGACAAACGCAACTCCGCCGAATATTTGAACAGGGCGGAAGCTCCCAATGGCCGGCCACTATATGGTCCCACCGTATTGTCCTGGTAGCCTCGCAGCATTTCGCCATACGGGATACCAGTGCCACCCAGATAAAACCTCTCCTCCGGAGGCAATACGGACCGACTGTCAGGGTCACGTATTTGCTTAATCAAGCCCAGCTTGGAAGTCTGGAAGAATACCAGTTTTGATGACACCAGAGGCACATACCAACGCACCGTAAAAACGTGTTTGTGAAAGTCCTCGTGGCCTCCTAAGACCATTCCTGATAGTGTTGACACCAGGCTCATTTCGGAACCAGCAGTGGGGAATTCGGGTCGATTGCGGCTGTCTCTGGTAATGGCCTGAGTAAGGGCAATTCCCACCGTTGACACGTAACGCTTATTGCCTGTGGTTGGCTGGATATATTTATCGGGAACGCCCAAGTAGTCTCGCAGGCTTTCCTGGTCTCCGACATAGCGTTTTTCCGACCCCCGAAAAATCCATGAACCGCGGAAGTAAGAATCCGGCCAGCGGAAGCGGCGCCCCCAGCGTACCGAACCGCCCCGCTGGATGATATCAAACGGTAAATAGAGTCTGCTGGAGGCACCCCGCTCAGAATAGAACAGTGAGAGTCCTACCAGGTTTGGAGTGTTTAACAGCCAGGGATTCACCAGGCCCAGGGAAATAGATTGGTACGCCCCCCGGCTGCTTTGGGAGCTTGAGCCGAATAGATTGTAATCGGCGCCACGGTTGTAGCTCAGGGTCAGCTGCTGACCGGTGCCCATCAGATTATTAAACTCCAGGCCGCCTCCACCTATCATGCCGTATTGCTCGGTATACCCGATGGATAAATTGGCCCTTTCGGTAGAGCGTTCGGTCACCTTGATACTCAGGTCCACCTCATCCTTATCCACGGGCAGGACATTGGGCTCCACGTTATCGAAGAAGTTCAAGATCCAGACATCCCGCTGGCTACGGCCCAGCTTTTCATAGCTGAAGATGTCGCCGGGATGGATGCGCAGCTCCCGCCTTACCACGTAGTCCCGGGTCTTGTCATTGCCCGTGATGTTGATATAACGAACAGCTACTTTCTGATTCTCCACAATAGAAAATACAACATCGATTGAATCCTTATCCACCGGATATTCCACCGGCTCCAGCCGGGAGTATAAGTACCCTTCATCCATGTATACCGGGTGCACCCGCTGGGACACTGCAATTTCGAACCGTTCCTGATTATATAGGTCGCCCTTTTTAAAACCCAGCGCCCGTTCCAGCTCCTCGTCGGAGTGTAGGGTGTTGCCCTCCCAGGTGAAATTTCTATAGAAATATGGTACGCCCTCGTAGATATCGATTACCAGCTCCAATCCCTTTCCGTTCGGGGTAGTAATCACTGTATCGCTCAACACCCGCCCATCCCGATAACCACGGTTGTGATAGAAGGCCTCAATATTGAAAAGATCGTCCTGGAATTTGTCCCGGTCGAAAGGGCTGCGCCAGAAGGTGTACCAGTGCCAGCTTTTAGTTTCCTTCAACTGCCGCCGCAGGCGAAAATCCGAAAAGGCCTCGTTGCCACTAAAATGGATCCGCTTTAATTTGACCTTCTTATTCTCAGTGATTGATATCACCAAAACCCGTCCATACGTCCGAAGGCCGGGTTCCTGATCCGTTGCTATCTCAACATTGAGATAACCGTCATCGTGGTATAATCGCTTGATTTTACGTACCGCCTCGGAAACGGCATAATCGGTCAGAATCTGGGGCGACCGCAGCTCAATCTCTTCCTCTATTTTGTTCTTACTGATTTTTCGATTGCCCTTGAGTTCTATTTTTTCCAAGGAGGGGTATTCTTTCACTGCAATCCGTATAACTACCCCAGAATCGGTCTCCGCGTCCCGGTAGATCTGGATGTCCCCAAAGAATCCCAGATCCCAAAGCCTTTGAATGCCACGCTGGATATCGAGGGCTGTCACCGACCGGCCAGGATACAGTTTGCTAGTACTGCGGATCACTTCTGCCGAGGCCCGTTCATTGCCTTCCACCACTACCTGGGCCAACTCCAGGGTAGGCAGTGCTTGAGCCCCAGTTACCACTGGAAGTAACAGGACCGGAAAGAGTAAATATATCCGTGATAATTTCAAGCGGTATTATGTGTTGAATGAACCTGTTCGCTGATCAGGCCAAAACGGCGTTCACGCTGTTGATAAAGTTCGATGGTATGGTAGAGTTCCGGCCGGCGGAAATCGGGCCACATGGCATCAGTGAGGATCAGTTCGGAGTAAGCGGATTGCCAGATCAAGAAATTGCTCAGCCGCGTTTCGCCACCGGTACGGACGATCAGATCGGGATCGGGTAGTCTGGCAGTATACAGATAATCGGAGAACAACTCCTCCGTAACCTGCTCTGGTGTCATGTGGCCGGCCAGCCCAGCTTCCAGCAACCGATGGACGGCCGTCAATATTTCCTGCCGGCCACCGTAGCTTAAAGCCAAGTTGAGATTTAATCCTTTATTAGCGGCGGTAAGTTCCATGGCACTGTGAAATTCCTGTTGGGCCATTTCGGGTAGATCGTCCAGCCGCCCAATGGCTGTCAAACGGACATTGTTGTCCATGAGCTCCTGTACTTCCACTCGGATGGTGGAGACCAATAGGCGCATTAACGCGTTTACCTCTGCGCGTGGTCTTTTCCAGTTCTCAAAGCTGAAAGTGTACAGGGTAAGTACCTTGATTCCCAGTTCACCGCAGGCCCGTGTAATCTCCCGGACCGATACCACCCCTTCCTTATGTCCCGCCACCCGAGGCAAACCTTTGTTCTGAGCCCAACGGCCATTTCCATCCATGATGATCGCCATGTGGGTGGGCAGATCGCCATTGGCGATGATGCGCTCCTGGATTTCTATAAGAGCTTTAGTATTCATCGGGGATATTCAAGTTAATTTACCTTTCGCCTTGACCCGAGGCAACCTAAGCCTCTCGACCAGACAGACCCTTTGGCTATTCTCTTCCGGTGGTTATACGGACATCCGCTGCTGTTTCCCAAAGTCCCTCCATTACAGCTGCGGCGATTTGCTTGAATTCGTGACTCACTGGCGCGTCCGGATGGCTCAGCACATATGGCTGCCCGGAGTCCGAGGCAATGACCAGTTCTGGCGACAGCGGTATCCGGCCCAACAAGGGAACTTGAAGTCGCTCACTTTCTTCCCGTCCTCCACCGCTGCGAAAAATCGGCACATCGGCTTGGAATAAGCCCTGGCCATCGGCGACCAGGTGGGTGATCTCACCCAGTCCGGAGAACTCTATTTTGGCTCCCGGTACTATCTCTCCGGCGGCATTATGCACCACCCCTCTCAAAGGCAGACCAGACATATTCTCAATCACTCCCAATACCCGGGTGTTGACAGTTGAGAACATGTCTGCCCCTTTGCGCACATCCAATAGTGCCAGTTGCTGGGGCGTAGTGACGATTATGGCGCCGCTGAGGGCCACCTGCTGCACTAGGGTGAGTTGGACGTCACCGGTGCCCGGGGGTAAGTCGAGAACCAGGTAGTCCAGTTCACCCCAGTCCACATCCTCGAAGAACTGCTGGGTCATTTTCGCTACCAAGGGACCGCGCCAAATGGTGGGGGCCTGATTCCCGCTGATCAGGCCGAATGACATGACACTCAGGCCATGTCGTTGCAGCGGGACGATTTTCTGCTTGTCGTTAAGGTATGGCCGCTCGGAAATGCCCATGATAAGGGGCAGGCTCGGCCCGTAGATGTCCAGATCCAGTATGCCCACGCTGGCGCCGGTGAGCGACATGGCGGCAGCCATATTCACCGCCACCGTGGATTTGCCCACTCCGCCTTTGCCGCTTGCGACTGCGATGGTGAACTTCACCCCCGGGATGGTAGCGGCTGGCTGCACCTTACCCGCTGTTGCCGGTCCCCGGCCGTCGGGCTCCGGAGAATTAATAGTAACCTCAACCTCGCCGGCCTTCAACTGCGCATTCAGGGCAGTCTTTACCGCCTTGGACAGCTTGGCTTTTTGGCCTTCGTTACTGGTTGCCGCTTCGAGAGTCACCTGAATCCTATCCCCGGTCACTGCGACTTCGGAAACCATCCCGAAAGAGACAATATCCCGGCTGAAACCGGGGTAGTTCACGGTCTTCAATATGGCCATGATTTCATCCCGGTTCATGCTTTGCTATACTCCATAAGGATTAGACGGCTGAAAATGACGAATAGTAGGGGGCTGTCAACAGCAGGATCGAGTGCAAGAAGCGGCTGCCGGGGGCACAACAGCCGCTTCACCAGCAATGCTTGATATTTTAGCCTGAATACTCCCGGCCGAAGAATTCATAGTTGATCTTAATGTACTTGTTCCATTCCTCGGGCACAGCGTCTTCCTCAAAGATCGCCTCTACCGGACATTCAGGTTCACAGGCCCCACAATCAATACACTCTTCAGGGTCGATATACAGCATGTGCCCGTTGGGATCGTCGCCCTTCTCCCAGCCTTCATCGGGTAGGATACAATCGACCGGGCAAACTTCTACGCAGGCGGTATCGCATGTATCGACACAGGGCTCCGCGATAATATAGGTCATCAGAACTCTCCTCCTTAGAAAATATTACCCAACAATAAAATGGGATTACATTGAATCCCGAGCTCTCAAATTTACTTTTACCGCTTCGCCCCGATCAATCAAAATCGGGCTTCAATCTCATGGCATACTGGTGTGGTTATTCGGAAATTCAAGGCCATTATGTTCCCCCGTATATTTCAAAATCGTAACCTGGTGCTGCTCTGGACCGGCCACATAATTTCCCACGGGGGCGATTCGATCTACCAGATCGCCCTGCCCTGGCTGGTCCTGGAGCTGACCGGCTCCAAAACTACCACCTCACTGGTAGCGCTAAGTGCTTACCTGCCGGCGGTGTTGTTCAGCCTGCTGGCGGGCGTACTGGTAGACCGGTTTGACCGGCG
>SDBV01002191.1_pt1 | contig 29221 bp, 31 predicted proteins | sample 2277081 | NCBI WGS metagenome assembly SDBV01 (sample SAMN10402039, study PRJNA504765) | marine sediment metagenome | isolation source: marine sediment core GS10_PC15, 223 cmbsf | place: Arctic Ocean: Southern Knipovich Ridge | collected 2010
CATCGAGTAAATGCGCGACACCGGCACGTCCAGCTTCGCGGAAATGTGATTCACCGCTTCCCGCGGCAGGTAGTTCTCCTCGTCTTGAACATCCTGCATGATCGCCAGAAGCGAGGCTGCGTCACTTTCGTAGCTCTCGATGATGGCGTTGACTTTGGTAAGATCCATTTTGGGAGTGCCGCTCATTGGCCACCTCCCCTCAGCTTGAGCCCTTCCGCGTAGCCGGCCTTGAATGCGGCCACGTTTGCCGGGATGAACTTGGGTTTTGACGCGAATTCCTTCTCGATCTTGGCGATGGTCACGTCCTTCTCCACTATACCGGACCACCCCACGTATGCGCCGAGCATCACCAGATTTGCCGCGCGAGCCGTGCCCGCCTCCTTGGCGATATCGTTTGCGGCGATGTTGAGCACCGTGCAATCGTCCCTGTCGGCACTGATTGGAATGAGCGACGTGTTCACCACAATGAGGCCGCCCTTCTTTACCTTCGGGCCAAACTTCTCCAGGGAGGGTTGATTCATTACCAGCAGCGCGACCGGCTCGATGATGTAAGGCGATCCCACAGGTTCGTCCGAGACGCATACGGTCACATTCGCGGTGCCGCCGCGCATCTCCGGACCATAAGAGGGAAGCCAGCTGACCTCCTTGCCGTGCTCCATTGCCGCGTAGGCCAGGAGCTTCCCCGAAAGCAGCATGCCCTGCCCTCCGAACCCCGCCATGAGGACCTCAGTTACCGCCATCGGTCCCTCCTTCAAAATCCTCGGGGCGCTTGAGAACACCCAGCGGGTAATAGGGCATCATCTCCTTCTCGAGCCATATGTTGGATTCTCGCGGAGAGAGCCCCCAGTTTGTCGGACAGATCGAGAGCACCTCGACGAAGGTATAGCAGCGCCCCTCTTTCTGATACTGGAACGCCTGCTTGATGGCTGCCTTTGCCTTGATCGTTTCCTCCGGGCTGTGCGCCGAGACACGGGCCACGTATGCCGGTGTGGTCAGGGAGGACAGGAGCTCGGCCACCTTTATGGGATGGCCGACCTGTTCGACATCTCGCCCCGCCGGGCAAGTGGTGGCGCGCTGGTTGGGCATAGTGGTGGGCGCCATCTGACCGCCGGTCATACCGTAGATCGCGTTGTTCACGAAAATGGACGTGAACTTCTCGCCTCGGTTCGCGGCGTGGATGATCTCCGCCATGCCGATGGAAGCCAGGTCCCCGTCACCCTGATAGGTGAACACCGTGAGATTCGGTCGACAGCGCTTGGCCCCCGTGGCCACCGCCGGAGCGCGTCCGTGGGACGCCTCGAACATGTCGCAGTTGAAGTATTCGTAGGCGAGCACCGAACACCCCACCGGCGCCACGCCGACCGTCGTCTCTCGAAGACCGAGCTCCTCGATGGCCTCGCCCACCAACCGGTGGATCACCCCGTGGGTGCATCCCGGACAGTAGTGCGTGGGCCGCTTCGTGAGCCCGTCCGTGTAGGAAAAAATCTTCTTCATTTCCCGCTCCTTGAGCCACCGACCTCGGCGATTGCCGCCCTGACCTGCTCGATCACATCCTCCACCGAGGGAATGATTCCGCCCGCCTTGCCGTAGAAATCAATCGGCACGGTTCCCTCCGCGGCGAACTGCACATCCAGCAGCATCTGACCCATATTCATCTCCACGCAAAGAACACGCTTGCTCCTGTCGATTAGCTCGCGCAGGGGTTTGTACGGAAACGGCTTTGCGGTGATGGGCCGAAACAAGCCGATGTTGATGCCCTCGTCCTTGAGCACGTCGACCGCCGTCTTGCAGATACGGGCCATCATTCCAAAACCGGTCAGAAGAACATCGAAGGGCTTCTCGGTGTTGTAGTACTCCCACCGCTGCTCGTTCTCGGTAATGAGTTCGAACTTGGCCTTGAGCTTTTCGTTGTGGTCGTTGAGTATCTGCGCGTCGAGATACAGCGAGTTTACGATACGGCGTTCGCGGCCCTTGCAGCCGGTAAGGGCGTAGTCGGTCGGCCCGAGCGGCTCGCCCACCTTGACCTCCGGAAACTCCACCGGCTCCATCATCTGGCCGATCATTCCGTCACCGATGAGTATGACCGGGTTGCGGTATTTCTCCGCGAGATCGAACGCAATGAGCATCAGGTCCACAGCCTCCTGCACCGAAGACGGCGCGAGCACTATGAGGTTGAAGTCGCCGTGCCCCGTGCCCTTGGTGGCCTGGAGATAGTCGCTCTGGGACGGGAGTATGCCGCCGAGGCCGGGGCCGGCACGCATGATGTTGACGAGCACCACCGGCAGCTCGCATGCGGCGATATAGGACAGACCCTCCGCCATGAGGCTGATGCCGGGCGAAGATGACGTGGTCAGAACCCGAACACCGACCCCTGCGGCGCCGTAGATCATGTTGCTGGCCGCGACCTCGCTCTCCGCCTGGAGATAGAGCCCGCCCACCTCCGGCAACCGCCTGGACAGGTACTCGGGCACCTCGCTCTGGGGGGTGATCGGATATCCGAAGAAATGAATGCAACCGGCGCGAATGGCAGCCTCGCCGATTGCCTCGTTTCCTTTCATCAATACCTTTGCCATGATCGGATCCTTTCCCTAATACGCGAAGAACTCGTATTGCGTTCCCTCGATATACACCTCGAGGGCGACCTCCGGGCATGCCACGGCGCACATCCGGCACCCCAGGCAGCGCGATTGGTCAACCGCCGATGCAAACTTGTAACCCTTTGCGTTTAGGTCACTGGACATCTTCATGATCTCCTGCGGACAGGCGTCGTTGCAGCGCTCACAACCCTTGCAACGCTCGACCATTACCTGAATCTTGGGCATTCCACACTCCTCACGGTCGAAAGATGGGTTTCGTTCGCGCGGCCGGCACGTTCCCCGGTCGCTCTTCCGAACTATCCTGTTTTTTCCCGGTTCGCAACCAGGGCGGAAGCATGTTTCTCTCGATGGCAAACACCGGCACGTCGAGCGCCAGGATCTCCGGTGCTTGCGCAAGCTTTCCCATGGCGGCGACAAACTCCACTGGAACTCCGCTCGCGGCGGACACCTTCGCGGCGAGTTCGTATCCCTCGACGACGACATCGACGGTGGTCTGGTCCACCAGGTGCGCGTTGACGATGAGCCCCGACACCTTCAATCTGGACGACTCCTCGATCATCCTCATCATCTTGACGCATCCCTCCACCGTGTCGGTGAAGGGCCGTCTGGAGTTGATGACCTGCAGGAGCGAGTACGGACCACCCGCCAGAGCCTGGTGCAATGACGAGAGCATCCTGGCGCCCACATCGTCTCCCCCCACGTCGAATATGGAGAAATCCTCGCCGGCGGGCTCCAGCATCGCCTTGATGCGGGGAACCACGATGGGCAGATCCGCGTATTGTTGCTCACCGGGCGGGATCACCACTTCGATGCCGGCGGCCTCCATGAGCGCCCCGGCCTCACGGCTGCGAAAATACGGATTGACGATGTCCAGATCGGCGATGATGACCTTCTTGCCCGCTGCGGCGAGCTTGAGCGCCAGGTTGACCGATACCTCGGTCTTTCCCGATCCGTAGTTTCCGACGATCATCACCAACCGCTCGGAAGGCTCCCATGAGACGGCGCTTTTATCCACGGTCATAGTCTTTTCCTCCTGGGCGCGCTGTTTACTGTGTTCGCCCGGTCACCTCAATGACTCGCGTCATACACTACATATTTGATTTGGAACTTTTAGCCCACGGAAACGTCAATACACACATGATCCGAAATCAAACCGCCTCCATCGCGCTGGCGGCACTTGTCGCCCTCGCCATGAACATCTCCACCGGGGGCGGCACCCTTGTCCACGAGTTCGTCGCCAATCACGATTGGGATCCCACCGGCTACAAGACCCTCATGCGAGTGCTCGGCGTGGAGGATATGGAGCGGTTCAAGGACGAATGGGAATCCTGGGTCATGAGCCTCTCCTTCCCGTGACGTAACACCTGAACCAATGCGTGCCGGATTGCGGAGCGGATAGTCCGCATTATGATATGCTGGGAAATAATGACTTCTCTTTGGAAAGGGAGCCATCAACGGTCGCTGTTTTTCATGCCGGCGGTGCCCGGTATGGGGGAACCCTCAGTCGTCGGTTTGTCGATCTTCTCGTAGTACGTCCAGCGAACGTTCTCGAACGGCTTCTAAGGTTCGACAATCTTCCAGTTCTTCAGCTTGCCCACGAGGTACTGGTTGCAGCGTACCTCCCACACGAAAGTGCAGTCGTCTTGGCTGAAGTGTCCACGTTTGCTCTGCAGCTCGAACTTCGAGGATCCGAGATCAGCCTTTAGCCGCGCTTCGGTTTTCGGCTTGTTGTGCTCAAACTCGTTGCCAGATCGTGCGCACTTGTCCGAGACTTCGATCTTCACGAAGCCGTCGATGTCGGGCCAGTAGGGGTTCCAGTCGAACAGGAACGTTTCCTCGCTCCGTTTCTGCTTCAAGTACTCTCGAGCTTCGGCCAGGGCGGCGAACCGCTTTTGCACTTCGCGTGCTTTGATACCGGCATCCACCGCCAGCTTCAGGTAGTTCGGTTCGAACAAGTAGCCCACGCCGGCGATGATGATGTGCGGAACACCCTTGCCCATATCCAAGGCGCTACTCTGTACAGCTTCTGCCTGAAACGGTGCCAGTCATCTTTATTCTTCTTACATTACTCAATGTTAGCCCAGAATGAACCTCGGACTTCATAAGTTCGCCGATTGAACGGGAGGCGAATTATATTTGGCTCATGCCGCGCTTCGCACGAATTCGCGTAAAACGGCACTTTCGGACGGAAAATTGCAAAAGTGAAATTGTAAAGTCAAATAGAGCACTTACGGGTACTCCTCTTCCTGTTACGGGTGCTCCTCCACTTGTTACGGGTGCTCCTCTACCTGTTACGGGTGCTCCTCTACCGATTGCGCGGTGCTCCTCTACCGATTGCGCGGTGCTCCTCTACCTTGTCATCGGTGCTCCTCCACCTATTACACGGTGCTCCTCCACCTATTGCGAGGCGCTCTTCCACTGGATTGGGGGTTGTGCGCGGTAGGCCGACAAGATTATGGGACGATTATCTCAAACGTGTTGAAAGCCTCGAAGTCGCGGGAGTTTGACGTGACTATAGAGCGTACGCCGTTGCTCGCGTAGGTGGCGGCCAGCATGGTGTCGAGGATGCGTTTTCGGCCCAGACAGGCGGTGGACATCCAGTCTGTAAACAGCGCCACGCTCCCGGCGTCGGGGAAGATTTGCTTCGTTTCCACGGCGTTCCACCACATTGATGCGCGATCGAGCGCGGCCGGCATCTCCAGGGGGCGGTCAAAGCGCCTGGGATCTGAGACGACGTGCGCAAACTCGGCGATCACCTGCGGAGCCATTGCCAGCAGATCTCCCTCGCCTACCAATTTCCCCAGCAAGGCTCGCGCGGCGCTGTGGCCGGGGTGGCCGACTACCTCCGCCTCCACAAGGAATGTCGTATCCACGCCCCTAATCATCCAACATCTCCGCGAGGAGGTCGTCGTCCCCCTGGAGAGGGGCAAGCACTTCTCCCAGCGAAAGGGGGCCTAAATCGAGAACGCTCGATCGCCGGGCCAACCGGTTATCGTGATATTGGGCCATCGCCTCACGAATCAATTCGGACGCTGTTCGGTCGTTGGCCCGAGCGTAGGCCTGGAAGGCACGGTAGATCGGTTCGGATACATTAATGGTTATTACTTTCATACATACATGATAATGTATTTACAGGGTGTGTCAACCTCTAGCCATCCCCGGGATTGAGCACAGTTACCGAGATGGAAGTGATTTTTTTATTTTTAAGGACAGTTGAACGAGAAGGTATTCTCGTACCAGAACCACGATGTCGTTTCACCCGCGCCGGGATATTCGTACAACTCGGTGAGCGGGCTGACGGCGCCCGTTCATTGTCCAAGCATGATTTCTAAACACGATCTGCAGCACGCCCTTCTTTGTGGGTCTCATCACCAGCACGTCGCCCGGCTCCGCCCCTCTGGGTTTGTCCACGACTCCACGCACCCTCACCACGTCACCGGCTCGAATCATGCGAGCCAGGTATCGGCCCTTGCCCTTCTTGCCGATGGGACCCGACTCCTCCACCCCGCCCTGTACGTCCATGGTCTCGCCGCCGCCCGCTATCCAGACACGGCCCGTTCCGTCCTCCAGGTAAAATCCGTCGCACTTCTGCCGGGCGTTCTGCGGCACCCACATCTTGCGCCCGCGTCCACGGGGACCGTGCTGCCATGCCTCGGTCAAATGGAAGTAAAACACGCATTTCGTGCTTGTTCCCGGAACGGTCATCTCCCGCGCAGCCACGACCTTCCCCTCAACGACGCGGTCGTCACCTATCGCGAGCTTGCTCACATCGGTTCGTTTCTTGAGTTTCAGGAACATGCTCACCGATCGGCTTTCCCAGCATGCTTTTCCAGCCCGGTCCTTCGCCAGACATCGCCGTTCTCGTACGACATTTCGATCCGGATTTCGGCCTCATCGTCCAAATTTCTGCCCCTGGTCACCACGATCCAGAGATGATCCCGCACGGAGACGATTCGTTCCGCCTCCAGGATCTCCCCTTCCACATCGCTCACCGCCCATACGCGCACCTCTTTTCGGCGCGGGCGCGCACCGAGATAAATGTAATCCGAGGGTTCCCGAAACGGCACCGGACCGCAAAAAAGCGGTTCTCCGTCCACGGTGATCTTCATCACGGCGATCGCTGTATCGGGATCCTCGTTGGCCACGGAGAATACAACCATACACTCGTCCCAAACCACTCCTTCGGAATCCCCGCCGTCCGTACGCGCACCACATCCACAAAGAAGCGCCGTCAAGTAAAATAGCATCGCCGACCCCATCCCGGCCCCTCCTTCGCCAAGGCTATGGCGGGCAGGCTTCCCCTGCGAGGGGAAGGGGAAGTTGTTGGAAGCCAGCGTCAAACAGTTACTCATGAACACACGTTCTCACTCAATCGGCCCGGCGTCCACAACTCTCGACTCGACGAGCCTTTTCAATCCGGACATCCCGGTTATCGAGAAGTCGGATCTGTACGAGTGCCCCGCCCCCTTCATATCCACGAACACCGCCCTTATTCCACGGATCTCGAGACGCTTGACCGCATCCATGGCGAGCTTACGCCTCCCGGGCGCGCTCATCGCCATGCCCACTCCCTTCACGCCCGCCGATGACAACGACTTGATATTCTTTTTGTCGAGCTTTTTGACCCCGCCTTCTACCAGAAAGAGGAACTCGTACTTTCCAGGATCCGCCCGCGCCAGATCCGGAGCCAGTATCCCCCCCAGGGAGAATCCCGCCAGCACCATCCCCTCCCGTGTCACCCGACCGGGATATCTCTCTTCCAGCGCCTGGAGCGATGCCTCGATCTCACGCCTGACAGCCCCCGCGCCGTTGTATGTCCACCTGTCCTCCGCCTTGCTCGCCCATGGTGTCCGAACTCCTCTGGGACAGACCGTCCACCCGTAGAACCCGGCTACCTCGCCCCACACGTCGCACTCCCACTCGGGGCGATCGAAGTTGCCGTGCAGGACAACCACTACCGGCTTCGGCCGGCCCGAGTCATCCGCCGGGTCCACGTGGGACGCCGACGCAAAACCCGGTACCTTGAGAGGAGCGGGTCTGCTCGGATATGCCGACGCGGGGGGCGGCGAGGCATCCGGTTGCGATGCCGGCTCCACGAGATCGCTCGGCGCCTGCTCTATCGGATTGACAATCTCCGGAGCAACCGCCCCGATCGGACTCCCCGGGGCCTTCTCCGACCCGCATCCGGCAAGCAAAATCAGGACCGCTATCCTGCGCAGGCCTTGCGGACCAGAACAGACGTTAAATGTCATCGTCATGCATTTTGGCTTTCGATCTTGGCTTGCCCTGCTTCGCCCGCGTTCGGCTTGGCTTCGCAGGGTGGCCCGACTTCGAGGTCAATCTACCGGATCTGCTTCTCCAGTTCGCTCATGTCGGGCAGTTCGTCCAGGTTGGGCATCAGGATGATCTCGATGCGACGGTTCTGCGCCTTGTGGTCCTTGCTGTCGTTGGCGACCATGTGCTGGTACTCGGAGTATCCCGAAGCGGAGAGGTTCTTTGGACGGACGCCCATCTCCTGCAGCGCTCGCACCACCGCCACCGATCGGGCCGTGGAGAGCTCCCAATTGTCCTTGAAACGGCCGCTGATGATGGGCACGTTGTCGGTGTGGCCCGCCACCTGGAACTCCCGGTCTTTTATCTGCGAGAGCACACCCGCCACTTCGCCCAGGGTGGTCAACCCGCTCTCGCTCACCTCCGCCTTGCCCGAGTCAAAGAGCACGGCGCTGGGTAGCTCCAGCGTCAGCTTGCCGTTCCTGATGCGCACGTTGAGCTTGCCCCCGGCGATGAGGGACTTGAACTTGCCCAGAAGCCTCTTCAGGGTGTCCAGGCGTGCCTGGGCCGCCTCCTGCTTGCGTTTCATCTCGTCGATGAGCTTTTGCTGATCGTCAAGGGTAGCCTGGTACTTGGTGGCCATGGCCTCCTTGTCGCCACCGAGCTTCTCCAGGCCCGCCTCCAGATCCCGCACGTAGTCCATGAGCGTGGAGATGCGCGCCTCGAGATTCCGGTTCTTCTCCTCCAGGACGGCCATGTCCGTCTCCAGCCCATCCACCTCTCCCCGAAGATCTCCCCTCTCGTCGGTCAGCTCCGACAAGTCGATGTTCAGCTTGGCGATCTCATCCTGTTGCCCGGCAATCCGATCCTTGTACTTCTGGCAACCCGATGCGATGAGCACCAGCGCCAGTACGGCGACTGTAAATTCAACGCGACCCCGTTTCATGTTGGCCTCCTCCCGGTGGTTTTTCGAAATCTCTGAACCGACTATACCAGCAACGCGCACGGGGGCGATGTCTTCTTTTGATAATGTCAGGATCATTTTGCAAAGGTGTATTTTACAAAGGTGTCAGAGTCATTGTGCGCTTCGCGTTCCATTGACACGGTCGCCCAAACAATGGGAGGGTTGGTGCTCGTCAATGGGAGAGTAAAAATGAAAGTAAAGAAGATAAGCCATATCGGCATTTCGGTTCCCAGTATCGAGGATTATATCGGTTTCTTCGAGGGCTTCCTCGACCTCGAATTCACCGGCACTGAGATCGTCGAGGATCAGAAAGTAAAGGTCGCGTTCTTCACCATCGGCGAGTCCCGGATAGAGCTGTTGGAGCCCACGGCTCCCGACAGCCCGGTTCAAAAATACATCGACAAGAACGACGGCAAGCCCAGGATTCACCATGTGGCCTACGAGGTCGAGGATCTGGAGGCCGCGCTTGAGGAGGCGAAAGAGGCCGGCATCAGGCTCATCGACGAGAAGCCCCGCGTCGGCGCGGGGGGCGTGCGCATTGCCTTCATCCACCCCAAAGCGAGCGCGGGCGTTCTAACCGAGATCTGCGAACAACACTGACACCTTTGCGGAGATTCTTTTATGACCAACAAACGCCTTCAAGCGGATATCGAGGATCTCAGGTCAAGATTGAAAACCGCCGAGAACCACGTGTCGGTGGCCAAGATCGAGAAACGACACGAAAAGGGCACGATGACGGCCCGGGAGCGCGTCCTGAAGCTCCTGGACGACGGGTCCTTTCACGAGACCGGCGCCCTCATGACCCACCGGTGTACCGACTTCGGCATGGAAAAGAAGAAGATCCCCGGTGACGGCGTGATCACTGGATGGGGCACTATCGACGGTCGCCAGGTTTTTATCTTCTCGCAGGATTTCATGGACTTCGGCGGCGCCCTCGGCGAGGTCTTCGCACAGAAGATTGTCAATGTGATGGACATGGCCATGGCCGCCCGCTGCCCGGTTATCGGACTCAACGACTCCGGCGGCGCGCGAATCCAGGAGGGAGTGCTCTCCCTGGGCGGCTACGGCGACATCTTCTTTCGAAATACCATGGCGTCGGGCTTCATCCCCCAGATATCGGCCATCATGGGGCCCTGCGCGGGCGGCGCGGTCTACTCGCCGGCGATAACGGATTTCACCTTCATGGTTCGCGAGACGAGCTACATGTTCATCACCGGACCGAACGTGATCAAGGCGGCCACGGGCGAGGAGATCTCCCCGGAGGATCTCGGCGGCGCCAGGGCCCACGGGGCCAAGTCCGGTGTGTGCCACTTCGAGTACAAGTCGGAGGAAAGCTGCATCGAAGGGATCAGGGAGCTGTTGAGCTACCTCCCTCGCAGCTGCGAGGAACGCACGCCGAAGATCGAATTCGACCCGGACCAGGATCCGCAAGCCGACAAGCTCCTCGATCTCATCCCGGAGAATGCAAAGGGCGTCTACGACATGCGCAAGCTCGTCAAGATAATCTCCGACGGCGGCACATGGTTCGAGGTGCTCAAGAGTTTCGCGCGCAACTTCATTACCGGGTTCGCCCGCGTCGGCGGACGGTCGGTGGGGATCCTGGGCAACAACCCCATGTTCTCGGCCGGGTGCTTGGATATCAACGCCTCGGACAAGGCCGCGCGGTTCGTGCGGTTCTGCGACTGCTTCAACATCCCATTGATCACTTTCGTGGACGTGCCGGGCTTCCTGCCGGGAACGGTCCAGGAACACGCCGGCATCATCAGGCACGGCGCAAAGCTCCTCTTCGCGTACTCCGAGGCGAGCGTCCCCATGATTACTGTGATCGTCCGCAAGGCTTACGGAGGCGCCTACGACGCCATGTGCTCCAAGCATCTGGGATGCGACATCAATTTCGCCTGGCCCAACGCCGAGATCGCCGTGATGGGCGCGGCCGGGGCCATGAACATCATCGGGCGAAAAGAGATCGAGGCGGCCGACGATCCGGAAGCAAAGCGAGCCGAGCTGGTCGCGGAATACGTAACCAACTTCTCAACCCCCTACAAGGCCGCAGAGCTGGGCTACATCGATGCGGTGATCGATCCGGTAGAGACCCGACCCCGCCTCATCAACGCCCTGGAGACCATCGCGGGCAAGAAGATCGAACGACCGCGCAAGAAGCACGGAAACATCCCCCTATAAGCGGCCTCCATCATCTTCCCCTTCCCCTCGCAGGGGAAGGCCGGGATGGGGTTTAACCGGCCAGGTATCCCATGATTCCGTCGAGGGTATTACCCAGAAAATGTCGCTCGCGGATCTGGAGATCTTCGTCGAGCTGATCGAAATGCCCCTGCCCGTACAGGGGATCGATGTCCATCAACCTCTTGAACAGGCGCGGCTCCAGGTCATCGGGTGACTCCTCCTTCAGCTCACGGATAGTATCCACCCACCTCAGGAGCTGCTCCCGTGCGGCACGAATATACCTGAACCCGCCTTTAGCCCGCCCGTAGTGGGCGAAGGCGGTCACCTGCGGTTCCTCTTTCATAGCGAGGAGTCTCTCAAAAGATCCGAGTGCCTGGTCCAGAAAAAATCGGGGCGGCGTGGCCGGACGCAGGTACAGATCCCCGCTCGGAATGGCCTGGTGGGCGCCGATGGCCTCGCCGACGTAGAGAATGGAGTCGTGTAGAAATGAAACGTGATGCACCGCATGCCCCGGGGTCATGATGACGTCGATGCCGCTGTCCGCGAGATCCCCGTCCGTCGCGATGGCGTCCGGAGAAACCGGATCCGGTTTCCCGTACATGTGGGCCGTCTCGCGAAGCACCTTTTCCGATCCCGCCCACAACCGCTCGGGATCGACCATGTGTTTGACGCCGCTCGGATGGCAGTAGAGCCTTGCCCCGGGAAATGCATCCAGCACCTGCGCGGCGCCGCCGCCGTGATCCAGATGGATATGGGTGAGGATCACGAAGTCCAGCTTCTTAACTCCGAGCGCCGTCATCTTGTCGATGAGATACCCGATGGTCGATCGCGGCCCGGGATCCACGATGTACGTGAGGCCGGCCCCGCGCCATACCCAACAACTCAGGAACCGTCGATATCCCGTGGCTTTCTGATCCAGATCCACCAGGTCCAGTTTACCTTCGCACATGATGCTCCGCTCTCTTCAACGAGGTGTGAAATTGATCTTGAAGACCTCCGTCCCACCCACCCTGGTGGTCGGAAAGATCCAGGTCTTTACCCATGTCCTGATACAGTCGTCAAGCAACGGATAGGCGGAAGCGCCGCTCAGCGAAACTCCCTTCACCGTACCGCTCGGCTTGATCCGGATTGTCATACCGGCGTTCACCGATCTGTCCGAGGGCGCCTCGCCGCCTTTCAACGACATGTTGTAACACTCCACCAGCTGCCATTTTTTGGCGTTGTACACCCTGTCCGCCTGTGCCCTGGTCAGCGAACCGGCTCCCCTGGGGGGTTCCCTTGGGACGCCGGGGCCCGGTCGAAACGTCTTCTTCATCGCAACTTCCACCCGTCGATCCTCGGAGGGAAGAACGGCGACGACGAAGGGCTTGTAACCCTTTGCCTCCACTCGGAGGGTGGCGATTGTCTCGCGCCGATCGACCCTGAACGGGTTCATGGGGATCATCACGTCGCGATAGTAGATTTTCGCCCCTTTCGGCGCTCCCGCCACCTCGATGAGCACGCCCGCCTCTGCCTCTGCCTCCACAACCTCCGTCGAGGGATCCGCCCGGGGCGTCTCTACAGTGACCGGAGGATCCGTCCGTGCGGTTGTCTCGAAGAAACCCATCGCCCACAGCCCTCCCAACACTCCGACTCCCATCACCGCCAGCGCCAGGAGCATCGCACGAAGCACTCCGGGGCGGCTTCTCTCCGCCTCCGCTCTCTCGTCGGGCTCCCCCGCGTCCGTCCAGGCTTTCGGGGTGCGGGTCTCCTTCAGCACGTCCGACAACACTTCGGCCGCGATCGGGCCCTCAATATCCAGGGTTGTCGTGTCGTATCCGAGATCCCCGATTGCGATCCCCTGGGCCTTCATGTTGCGCGTGATCAGCTGCAGGCTCGCCGCCCTTTCCTCGAAGTCCTCCAGCTCTCGCAGCGCGTCGAGCATCTCCCTCGCGCTTTCGAACCTCCTGGTCCTCCTCTTCTCCAGCGCCTTCATCACGATGGACTCGGCCGCGAACGGGAACCCCGCGTACGCCCTGGTCGGCGGTTTGGGAGGCTCGGTCAGCGACGCGATGAGGATAGCGTTGTAGTTGTCGCCATCGAAGGGGAGCTCACCCGACAGCATCTCGTACATGATGACGCCCATGGCGTACACGTCCGCGCGTCCGTCGATATTTCGCAGGCCCCGGGACTGCTCCGGGGGCATGTACGAAGGCGTCCCGAGCAGGGAGCCGTCCGCCGTCAATCTGGTCTCCTTGTCGGCGGTGGTGAACTTGGAGATGCCGAAGTCGATCAGCTTGATTTCGGGGGGGCCCTTCTTCGCACGCACGATGAAAATATTGTCCGGCTTGAGGTCCCGGTGAACGACGCCCGCATCGTGGGCCGCCTGCAACGCCTCGAGGGCGGGCTCCATCACGGCGCATGCGGCAGAAAGATCGATAGGCCCGACCCGCATGAGCAGATCGCCGAGGCTCTCCCCTTCCAGGTACTCCATCACGATGTAGGGATCGTCAAGGTCCGATACGCCCACGTCCAGGATGTCCACGATGTTCCTGTGCTTGACTGCGGCGGCGGCCTGGGCCTCCCGGTAGAAGCGCTTGACGATTTGCTCGTCCTTGGTGAAGACCGAGCGCAGGATCTTGACCGCCACGTTCCTGCCCACGGCAATGTGACGACCCAGGTAGACTTCCCCCATGCCGCCCATCCCGAGGGTCTGCAGCAGCTCGTAGCGATCCCCCAGCTTGCGCCCGGTGTATGTGCCTGGCTTGTCCACCATCAGTTAAGTACCTTCAAGGCTGAAATACGACCTAATGAAAAACACAAATACTGATGTACAATATCGCCACGGCATTGGCTACCAGGGGAAACATGCGGATGATCAAACCCGGCGTGCGGACAATCGGTATTGACGACGGTCCCTTCGACCGATCGAGACGCGGCGAGGTTCTCGTGGCGGGCGCAATATATCGCGGCGGCGAAACCTTCGACGGACTTCTGACCACCAGGATTCGCAAGGACGGATGGAACTCCACGGCGCGCATCCTCGCGATGCTGCACGAGAGCAAGTTCCTGCCCCAGCTCCACTACATCATGCTCGACGGGATCGCCCTCGGCGGCTTCAATATAGTCGACATCCATCGACTCCACGCCGAAACCGGGCTCAAGGTGATGGCGGTCGTGCGGAAACAACCGGATCTCGGGGCGATTCGCCGCGCGCTCCAGCGGGTTTCACGCCCTGAGAAACGCTGGGATCTCCTCCTTCGAGCCGGCGAGATCCACCGGATCGGGAAGCTGCACTGCCAGCTGGCCGGAATAGACGTGGATGAGGCGTCGGAACTCCTGGACATGCTTTGCACCCGATCGCACATCCCCGAACCCCTGCGGGCCGCACACCTCATCGCCGGCGGCATCGTCACCGGCCAGAGCGGCCGAAGGGCGTGATAAATCGACAAACACCATTGAAACTTGGCGGGGTGCGGTGCGTCGGGTACATTGGCGGCCGGTGAGGTGAAAAAATATGAGCGACAAGAAAAAGAACAAGGGTTCGTCGGACGATCTGCCCCTGATGCAGAAGATCGTGGGCCTGTGCAAACGCAGGGGTTTCGTCTTCCAGTCCTCGGAGATATACGGCGGACTGAAATCCGCTTACGACTACGGCCCCCTCGGAGTGGAGCTAAAGCGCAACGTCATGAATGAGTGGTGGCGCTCCATGGTCCACGAGCGCGAGGACGTGGTGGGGCTCGACGCGTCGATCATAATGTCTCCCAAGGTCTGGGAAGCCTCGGGACACGTGGGGGGGTTTTCGGATCCCCTGGTGGACTGCAAGATCTGCAAGGCTCGTTTTCGGGCGGACAGGGCCCCGGCGGTCGAGCCCGGATCCGAGGTGAAGTACCGCTCCTCGGGCAAGACCGTCACCGGAGTGGCCGATCGCGCATACGTGTGCCCCGAGTGCGGCTCTCCGGAGCTCTCGGCGGAGCGCGAGTTCAATCTGATGTTCAGGACCAGTCTGGGCCCGATCGACTCCGACGATTCCATCGTCTACCTTCGCCCGGAGACCGCCCAGGCCATGTTCGTCAACTTCCTCAACGTCCAGCAGACCTACAGGATGCAACTGCCCTTCGGCATCGCCCAGCAGGGAAAGTCGTTCAGGAACGAGATCACGGTGGAGCACTTCATCTTCCGCTCCTGCGAATTCGAGCAGATGGAAATGGAGTTCTTCTGCGAGCCGGACGACTCGGACAGGTGGCTGGACTACTGGAAAGAAGAGCGCTTCAACTGGTACGTCAACCTCGGCGCGAAAAAGGAGCACCTGAGGCTGCGTCCCCACGAAGCGGACGAGCTGGCTCACTACGCGAGGGCCTGCTACGACATCGAATACGAGTACCCCTGGGGCTGGGACGAGCTCGAGGGCGTGGCAAATCGCACGGACTACGACCTTCGCAAGCACCAGGAGGCCTCGGGGAAGAAGCTCACCTACTTCGACCCGCAAAAGACCAACCCGGAAACGGGCAAGCAGGGAATGCACTTCCTCCCGTACGTCATCGAGCCCGCCGGCGGCGCAACGCGCGCTGTCCTCATGTTCCTCATCGATGCGTACGACGAGGAGCCGCCCTCGGAGGGTCGCAAGGACGGTCGCGTGGTCCTTCGCCTTCACCCGCGCCTGGCTCCCATCAAGGTGGCGGTGCTGCCCCTGGTCAAGAAGGACGAATGGCTTACCGGCAAGGCGAGGGACATCGTCAAGGGATTTTGGAACAACTCCGTGAACACCTTCTACGACGAGAAGGACGCCATCGGCCGCCGCTACGCGCGTCAGGACGAGGCGGGAACCCCTTTTTGCATCACCGTGGACGGCCAGACCAAGGAAGACGACACCGTGACCCTGCGCTACCGGGACGACATGCGCCAGGAGCGTATCAAAGCCGAAGAAGCCGTCGACATCGTCAACGCCAAGCTGCGAACGTGGATTTTTCGACACATCGCCTGATGAATGCGATAATATAGATTGGATATGGGGGAGCCGGAGGTTGACTTGTCCGCTGCCGATGCCGAAAGACCCGAACGCAGAAAAGAACCCCGCTTCAAGGTCAACTGCACATGCTGGATCGAGCAGGATTCGTTAACCCTGTTCGGCACGGTGACCAACATCAGCCGGGAGGGCCTGTTTCTTCGGACACTTCCCATCGTCGGCGTCGGATGCGACGTGGAGGTCAGGATCAGCCTCGATTCCGACGTGGTCATCGCCTCGGGACAGGTGAAGTGGCAGAACAAGCCGGTCTCATCCAGCTCAAAGGCGCCCTCCGACCCGCCTGGTATAGGAATCAAGCTGACCGAGCTGGTGAAGGGACAGGAGAGCCTCGATCGGTTCATCCGTCGCGTTTCCCTCATTCCGGAGCCGGAGCCCGAAAGCTAGCCTACATAATGTGCTATATAATGTGCCCGGCACCCTGAGACACCCATACGGGGGCACCCAATACGGGGAGTAATCACGATGAAACGCTATTCATTATTGTTCTTGTTTCTGGTTTTACAGACAGGCTGCGACGACAATTCGGCGGGAACGAAAAATTCGCCGCCTGTATTCACATACGAATGGAGCAGCTCTCCACAGGTGAGCCAGGGCACAACCGTCGTCTTGGATCTCTTCAGCATGACGGATCCGGACGGGGATGAGTTCACCGCTTCGCTGGTGTCGTCGGATTCGGGGCTGGAGATCACCCTGGACGAAGAAATGTCGTTCATCGAGCTGCATGCCGACTACCAGGTCAAAGGGGACCAACAAGTGGAGGTGGTCCTCGAGGACGTGCACGGAGCAGCTGAAACATACACGTTCAACGTGACCGTATTGCCTCTCAGGTGGGTAGACGAGGTGACCTGGAGCGTCGCTGACGGTCCGGAAGCCCGGGAGCACGGCTCGGTAATAATGGACGTGGAGGGAGGACGGATTCTGCTGATTACCGGCAGCGGATACAACCCGTACATGGAACCGCTTGATGACGTCTGGCAATACTCCCTGGGGAACGAGACATGGACCGCACTCGTTCCCGCGGGTGACGCTCCGGCCGGAGGTGGATCCAAGCGAGTAGCGCAAGTTCCCGGACAGCGAGTGGCGTATCTGTTCGGTGGCTATGGAACGGACGGAGCCGCCCTTGGTGATCTCTATCGGGTCGACTTTTCCGGAGACGGGGTTGAGTTCATATTGCTCGAGCAGACCGATTCGCCCGGAGCGAGGTTCTTGCATTCCTTTGCATACGATCCCGAACTGGACCGTTTCGTGATGTTCGGAGGTATGGGCGCAGGGGGAGAGAACGAGAACGACACCTGGGTAATGACCCTGGACGACGATACGGCTGTTTGGGAGGAGCTGGATACCACCGATCCGCCGACTCCCAGGTACGGTTTCTTCTACGGCTTCGATCGGGCGACTGGAAGGCTGATTGTTTACAGTGGTGCCCAGGGTATGGGCCAGGTCGACCCGGCTACCGATACCTGGATTCTCGACACCCGACAGGCTCCGGCCCAGTGGCAGTTGATCGCCCAGGGCGAAGACGAGGGTGTACCTCCAGGTCGCCGGAACGGATGTATGATCTATGACGATGACAACACCAGGCTGTTTGTTTTCGGTGGAACACCCGACGCCCAGATCACCGCCGCGGGGTTGTTCGTGCTGGACGCCCGACCTGGAAAGGAGAGCTGGACCCTCCTCGATCTCGACGACGAGCCGGCGCTTCGATCCAGCGGGTTCGGTTTCCACAATCCAGCGGGAAAGTGCGTATCAATGGGTTTCGGCAACACTACCACGGCGGTCTACGCGGACTGGAACGTTCTCGGGTACTAGTTTCGGACGAAAGTTGTAACGTGAACCTCCAGGATCTCCACGCTCACCCGACTCTTTTTGTTTGACGCAGTATTAGAAGATCCCTCTCAATGACGCCAAACAAAATATTCGTGGTCTACGGTGACGAGCCGGGCTCCATGATGAGCCTGCTGCTCGACCGCCTCGATCCGGCGAGCCGGATTTCACGAGGCAGTCGCATAGGGATCAAGCCGAATCTGGTGGTCGCCAAACCATCAAGCTCAGGCGCCACCACCGAGCCGGCCATCGTGGAGGCCCTGGTAGAGCATCTCCAGTCCACCGGGCATGAGGACATCGTGATTCTCGAGAGTGCCTGGGTCGGCGACAGCACTCTGGAGGCGTTCGAGGTCTGCGGCTACAACGAGATCTCCCGTAAAACCGGTGTGCCCCTCATCGATCTCAAGAGCGACTCGGCGACCCGCAGGCGCGCCGGAGGAATCGACATAGAGGTTTGCGACACTGCGCTCGACGTGGATTTTCTGATCAATGTTCCCGTGCTCAAGGCCCACTGCCAGACGCGCATGACCTGCGCTCTCAAGAACCTGAAGGGGTGCATCCCCGACCGCGAGAAGAGGCGCTTCCACACCCTGCACCTTCACAGACCCATCGCGGCCCTCAACCGCGTCATCGAGACAGGGCTGGTGATCGTCGACGGCATAATCGGCGATCTGACCTACGAGGAGGGGGGCACTCCGGTTTGCATGAACCGGATCATCGCGGGGGAGGACCCGGTGCTGGTGGACGCCTACGCGGCCTCGCTGATGGGCTACTCGCCGCAGGAGATCGAATACATCGCGCTGGCAAAGGAGATGGGTGTCGGTTCGGCCGATCTCGATCGTGCGGACATCGTCGAACTCAACCGAACCGGTGATGTCCATGTGGGGCTTCCCGCGAAGGGAAACACCGATTCGTTTGCCGAGCATATCGACGAGGACCAGGCTTGCTCCGCTTGTTACGGCGGTCTGCTGCACGCCCTTCAACGGCTGGCGGACAGCGGCGGGACGGCGCGGATCGGACGCGGCGCGATTTCTATCGGGCAAGGGTTAAAGGAGCGACGCGGCGCGGGAATCGGCGTGGGTGATTGCACCTGTGGGCTGGAACATTACCTTGCGGGGTGTCCGCCGACCGCCAGGGAGATGGTGGATTTCCTGAAAAAGAAGTTTTTGTAGGGGTGTCAGTTTCATTTTGAAAAGTCGGGCGCGGTATTTACCGACACGCGATAATTTACAACTACATTTCTTTGTGTATAGTTCCCAGGCCGCAAGAAATGGACGCGGCCATTTATCGTTGTGTGATTCTATGTTTACCGGCCTGGTACAAGACGTGGGACATATCTCCCGCCTGACGATCCTGGGAACAGAGGCCGAGATCGGCGTCACGACCGCCCTCTCCCCGCTGGAGATCGGCGAGAGCATCGCCATCAACGGGGCCTGCCTGTCGGTAACGAAGCTGGAACGCGGCGGATTCACCGCGTTCGCGTCGGCGGAGACCCTGGCCGTGACCGGCCTCAAGACGGCGCCGCCGGGAATGGGCGTCAATCTGGAAAGGGCGCTGCGCGTCGGCGATCCTGTCGGTGGTCATTTTGTCGCCGGACACGTGGACACAACGGTGCGCCTTCAGTCCCGTACACGCCTCGGAGAAGCCGAGCGGTGGAGACTCGCCATGCCGGCGGACGGGTCTCTCAAGAGCCAGCTGGCGCACAAGGGATCCGTCGCCCTCGACGGCGTGAGCCTCACGATAAATGAAGTGTCTGGCGACTGGTTCGAGGTGATGGTTATTCCCATAACCCTCGAACACACGACCCTGGGCAATCTTCATGTCGGAGCGATGTTGAACCTGGAAACCGATGTTCTGGCCAAGTACGTGGCCGGGCAGCTCGAACGAGGGACCGCCGCCGGCGGGACCGTCAATGTGGATCTCCTCAAGCGCACCGGATTCATGAGGTAAAGCGTGATCGATCAACTCAATTCCATAGAACGGGCAAGCCGCGCCATCGAAGAAATCAAGGCGGGCAGGATGGTCATCCTGGTCGATGACAAGGACCGGGAGAACGAAGGAGATCTGACCATGGCCGCCGAGCTGGTCACCCCCGAGGCGATCACCTTCATGGCCACAAAGGGATGCGGTCTCATCTGCGTGACCCTGACCCCGGAGCGCGTCGAACAGCTGGCCCTGCCCATGATGGTCCAATCCAATCGATCGCCCCTGCAGACCGCCTTCACTATATCTGTGGAGGCCGCGCAGGGTGTCAGCACGGGTATCAGCGCCGCCGATCGCTCACACACCATCAGGGTCGCGGTGGCACCGGGAGCCGATGCGAGCAGCCTGGTGAGCCCGGGCCACGTGTTTCCGCTGCGATCCATGCCGGGCGGCGTGTTGCAGCGAACCGGGCAAACCGAGGGCTCGGTGGACCTGGCGCGCCTCGCCGGCCTGACGCCCGCCGGAGTCATCTGCGAGATCATGAAGCAGGACGGAACCATGGCCCGCATGAACGACCTGAAGGTGTTTGCGAAGGAGCACAACATCCAAATTGTCAGCATCGCCGATCTCATAGAATACCGGCTGCAGCACGATCGGCTGGTCGAGCGATGCTCCACCCACGATATTGAACTGGGCGAGGGCGACGACAAGGCCGTCTTCAAGGCGCACGTCTACGAGGCCGCACCCGGGATAGCGCGTCGGGAATACGTCGCACTTTGCCTCGGAAACGTGGATGACGGCGACTGGGTCCCCTGTCGAGGCCACGTGGGAAGCTTCGCGGACGACGTGCTCGGCGCCCACACCCGGAAGACCAGCCCGACGGCGCGAGATGCCATCAATGCCATCATCCGGCGCGGTCGTGGAATCCTCCTGTTCCTCCCATCCAGGGAATCGCTCAAGGAGGAGCTGGAGCGCGCCATCGGGGGCGGGGCGTCCTCCGCTTCCAATGACGACGAGCAAGGCGTGATAAGGGAATACGGCATCGGCGCCCAGATACTTCTGGACCTGGGCGTGCGAAAGCTGCAAATGATATCGAACAACCCGCACAGACTGGTCGGTCTCGAGGCATGGGGTTTCGAAGAGGCCGAGCAGATCACCATTGAGGAGGTGTAATATGGGATCCAACACAGACGGCGGTCCGAAGGTTCTCGAGGGCACACTCCAAGCCAAGGGTCTCAAGTTTGCGATTGCGGTTTCCAGGTTCAACCACTTTATCGTCGATCGATTGGTGGATGGATGTCTCGACGCGCTCGCGCGACACGGTTGCGATACCGGGAAATGCAAACTGGTGAAGGTTCCCGGCTCCTTCGAGCTCCCTTCCGTCGTGCGCAGGCTCGTCCAGAAAGACGAGTTCGACGCTGTGATCGCCCTGGGAGCGGTGATACGCGGCGGCACCCCGCACTTCGACTACATCGCCTCGGAAGTGACGAAGGGCCTGGCCCAGGTTTCCCTCACCTCCGATACACCCGTGGCATACGGGGTCATCACCACCGACACGCTGGAGCAGGCCATCGAGCGGGCCGGCACAAAGGCCGGCAACAAGGGTTGGGAAGCCGCAGTCTCTGCCATTGAGATGGCCAACCTGAGCAAAAAGCTCTGAGACATGGCCACCCGTCGCCGCGCAAGGGAGGTCGTCCTCCAGATGCTCTTCCAGCTGGAAGCCTCAAAGGCCGACTCCCACGAGGTGGTCAGCAGGTACAAAGACTGTTTCGGTGAGGGTCCGCTGCCCGACGAGTTCGCGATCGATCTGTTCATGGCGGTGGCGGGATCCCTCGAAAAGATTGACGAGATCGTCGTCCTGGTGAGCGATAACTGGCGTCTGGAGCGCATGAGCCGCGTGGACCGAAACATCCTGCGCATGGGAACACATGAGCTCACTACCGACGAGGGGACTCCCCCGCTTGTGGTGATCAACGAAGCCGTCGAGCTGGCCAAGCGATTCGGCACCGAGGAATCCCCCTCGTTTGTGAACGGAATCCTCGACCGCATCGCCAGGGACGCGAGGCGCCTCGAGTGAACATCGTCACGTTCATCCCTCCCAAACTGGATCGCCTCGACGAGCAGCGCGGCGGTTCATTGATCATATTCCGCTTCGAAGAGAGGCGACCCCTCGTGGGCGTGGAGGGCCTGATAGACTGGCGTCTACACGGTCATCTGTCCCGGTTGATCATCGACGGCTTCCTTTCCGGCAATACTGACGAATCACTGCTCGTCCCGCTGGAGCGGCGCCTTCCGCATAACAACCTGATCGTCTTCGGCCTCGGCCCCACGCAGGGTTTCTGCAAGGAACGTTTTACCGGGGCCCTCGAGCGCATGTTCAGGTCCATGGACAAGCTCGACGCATCGGCGCCTCTGACTATCTCGCTGCCGGGCAGAGCGGATAATGCATGCAGCTCCGCCGACGCCATCGACTGGTTTTTGCCGGTTCACGACAACCTCGGGAAGCGCCGGGACATCACCATCATCGAGCCCACCAGGGCGCAGAAGGCGATGCTCCCGGCGGTGGAACGCTGGCGGCTCAAGAACTCGGTGCCGTCCGGCTGATCGGCGTTGGTCGCTACTAGTGCGCGTGCTTGGCGCCCTGCTCGCCCTGCTTCTTCATCTGTTCCTGGATTTTTTTCATTATGTCCGGAGGAATCTCCTGACCGCCGGCGCCGCCCTTGCCGGGCATACCACCTGGGGAGAAACCCGGCGGCATCTGACCCCTCATGCCTGCTTGATTCCCGTGCATTTCCCCGTGTTCCCTGGCCTCCTTGCGGGCCTTCTCCTGCTGGGCCACCTGCTCGTCAGTGCGCGAAAAATCGTCCGCCTTTGCCATGTAGCGGGTAACCAGATGCAAGGAGACCATGAATATCTGATCCATCGCGGTCGACTTGACGTAAATCAAACGTTTCTTCTCGTCCTTGTTGCCCAGCCAAATCGTGTAGGACCCTTTCTTGCCGTCCTTCGTCGCATCGAACTCGACGCGCGCGGCGCCCTCCCCCAACCCGGTTACCTCGTCGCCCGGCTTGTCATCCACGAACTCTTTCGTGGACAGCCCGGTCAGGCTTCTCGATATTCCCAACGCTGCGCGTGTGTTGAAGTTCCGGATCTTCACGCCCACCGGCTCGAAGACCGGCACCTCCCCTTCTCCTTCTTTGTTTTCTTCCCCCTCACGCACAATTTCCAGCTCCCCGTGCTCGTTAAAAAACTTCATTCTCGTCACCGAGTCGCGATCCAGCTTGGTTACGGTGTGATCGCGAAGGTTGTCGGCCCGCTTGTTGAACGTGATCCGGAAAGACCCGTTGGATCTATACACCGTGTCCGAGCCCGGGACCCGCACCATCGTCATTCCCTTGCGGGCCACACCCACGATGAAGTGGGCAAGCTCGGTATCGCCGCCGGAGGCCGTGACCTCGATACCCATCTCGTCGTCCACCTCCAGCACGTGATGCTTGGCCTTGTTCTCGCTGATGACGTCGATGATCCTCATCTCGGCAAGGGCGTCCACCATCCTCTGCACGGAGGTGGGGTTCACGGCGTACTCCACGGGCTTGATCATTCTCCAGTCGCCGCCGGCCTTCTCCAGTACGATGATCTCCTCGCGCAGCGTCGCCCCGGTGCCCTCGTGCCGGATGACCTCCAGCCTTTCAAGCTTGTCCTTCGAAACCGGTCCTATCAGCGGAGCCTCCTTCTCCTTGCCCTTCTCGGTCGGGGGCTCCCTGAAGATGAAGAAGGCGACCACGCCGAGCGCGGCCAGCACAACCAGTGCAATGATGTTCTTTTTCATTGAGCCTTCCTTCCCTTCTTCTCGTCCGCGCTGGCGTGTGCTCTACGGGATTTTCGGAACGCTCGGATCCTCCAACGGACCACACCGAAAAGAATGAACACAAACGGCACGCCGATGATGTTGACCCACTTCGCCATGGTCTTGGCGCCCTCCGATCCCTTCTTGAGGGGCGGATCGTTCACATTCTTCATGCGAACTGCGATGAGATCGTCCTCGCTGGTGAGCCAGTCGAGAACATTCTGGATGAACGTGAGATTGTTGTGCGCCTGCCGCCTGTCGATGCGGGCCAGGTACATGAGGGATTCGTCCATGGGCAGCGCCGCCGATCCGACCACGATGAGGCGACCCGGCTTGACGCTCTTTGCGATAAAGTCCCCGTCCCCTTTTTCCTTGTCATCCTTGCGCTCTATGGGAAGGTCCTTTCCGTCGAAGAAGCTGGTGAAGTTTCCTGTCAGCGCGGCCACGACCGGGATGCCGCTCTGAAGATCGGTGGACTCGAAGACCCCGCACGGTTCGATGATTGCGTCCTCCCCTTCGACGGCCCAGGAGCTTCCCGAGCTGAAAGCCAACTCCGCCGCCTTCATTGAAGGATCGTTCTTCACTGTCTTCGAGATCCGCACGGGCGTGGCGTAGGGTAGCGTGAGGCTGCCCAGCCTGAACGCCACGGGGTGATCCTCGTCGAACGCCGTGATGACCGGCCAGACCGGATACGGCCTCGGAAGGGGTATCGGCATGGGCGGACACTTGGAAATGTAATTGGCCGCCTGCTTGTCGAACACCAGTTCGGTTCCCAACTCCACGCCGTGGTGTTTCAGAAATTCGAAAAGCCCGGCCTTGTTGCGAGAGGTCTCGAAGGTGGGCGGAAGCATCGGCACCTCCGAGGGCGTGATGGCGACATTGGTTCCAGAGAGGAACATGGCCACCGAGCCGCCTTTCAGGAGGAACTGATCAATTCTGTACAACTCCTTGTCGTCGTACTTTTCGGTCGGGCCGACCACCAGCAGGGCATCCGTGTTTTCCGGAATGTCGACGGTGCCTCCCTTGAGGTTCACCTCATTGTAATTATAAAGATCGAAGTTTCTGCGAAGGTTCTTGTACGCCCCGCGGCTGAGCTTCTCGTCGGGCAACAAGGGGCGATCCGATTCGGACGGCGGCTCGATGAGCGGCTCTCCGTGCCCGATCACGAACCCCATGCTCGACTTGTAGCCGAGCAGTTTCTTCAGCACGGTGGTGATCTGATATTCCAGCCCCACCGGGGAGTCCACTGCGCTTATCACCTCTGTGCGCGAGCCGAAGCTGAACGCGATTCCCCGGTACCCCTCCTTGATGGTGGTCTGGTCTTTCTCGATGTCCGGGTTTGGCATCTTCCTTATCCCAAGATTCTTGGCGGTCTCTTCCTCATCACCCTCCTCATCCTCGTCCGGATCGATAAAATCGACGATCATTTGTCCGCGGGAGTGCTGCTTGTACTCATCGAGCATGTCCTTGACGTGCCTCTCAAGCGAGGCGAAGCGTCCCGGGAGGTTCTTGGTGAAGTAGGCCTTCACCACCAATTTGTCGTCCAGATCCTTCGCCAGGGAAACCGACGCTTTCGACAAGGTGAAGACACCGTCCCGTGTGAGATCCACGCGGGAAAAGAAACGCACCGACAGGAGGTTGACGAGCACCAAGATCCCGACCAACACCAAGATGAAAATGATCGACTCGCTCCTGAGCTTGAATTTCTTGTTCATGCCAGTCATCTCCACCTCCTGGACTCCAGCGACCTGAACGCCAGGAACAGGCACAACAACACAAATGACAGGAAAAAGATCACGTCTCGACTGTCTATCACCCCCCGGGCCGCGTTGGAGAAATGCGAAGTGAAGCTGAGGTACTCCCCCCACGGCGCCAGGAAGTTGGGCAGGAACACTATGAACCTGTCGACCATCAGGAAAAGCATGGAGATGAACAGCGCAACTATGAATGCAACGATCTGGTTCTCGGTCCAACTTGAGGTCATCAGTCCGATGGCGATGAACGCAGCGCCCATGAACAGCAGCCCCACGTATCCGCCCCAGACCGGACCCCAGTCAAGGGATCCGAAGAACGAGATGGTAATCGCATACGGCAGGGTAAGGATCAGGGCCACCACAAGCAACGAGAGCGCCGCCGCGTACTTGCCCAGAATCACGTCCACGTCCCTCACGGGCATGGTGATCAACAACTCCAGGGTGCCGCTCCGGCGTTCCTCCGCGATGAGCCTCATGGTGACTGCGGGCGCGAAGAACACAAACAGGAAAGGCACCAGGGAGAAGAAGCTCCTCATGGAAACCCTGTCCTGTGTGAAGAAGGGAATGAAGAACATTATCCCCACCAGCGCCAGGAAAACCGTTATCACGAAATAAGCAACCGGTGAGTTGAAGTACGACCTGAACTCCCGGCGCCATATTGCCAGCATCGCTCCCATCTACTCCACCCCCTTTCCAGCGTCGGCTTCGCCCCCCGGCGTTACGTCCCGCGCAGGAGCATCAATGACCGTGAGGCCGCGGAAGATCTCCTCCAGGTCCACCTGCTTGCGCACGAGCCCCAGAAGGACCCAGCCCTTGTCTACCACCGCCCTGAAAATATCGGAGCGCACGTCCTTGTCCGCATGCCCGGTCACGGCGAAAACGAGTTCATCATCCGCAGCTTCTATCTTCTCCACCGCGTCTACGCCGTCGATCCGCTCGAATACCGCCGGGATCTCGTCCGTCCCGTCGGCCGGTTTCGAGAGCACCACCTCGTACAATGCCCCCCCCCGCTGCCGCTCCAGCTCCCGCAGGGTACCGTCGGCGACCCGTTTTCCCTTGTCGATGATCACCACGCGCCCGGCAGTAGCCTGCACCTCCGCGAGGTGATGGGTGGACAGTATAACCGTGTGCTCCTTGCCGATCTCCTTGATGAGACCGCGTATTTCCGCGATCTGGTTTGGATCCAGGCCCGAGGTCGGCTCATCGAGGATCAGTATCCGCGGATTGTGGAGCATCGCCTGGGCGAGGCCCGCCCGCTGCCTGTAACCCTTGGAAAGAGTGCGGATCTCCTGGTACACGACTTCGTCGAGCCCGCACTGCCCGATTACCCGATCCGCGGCCACCTTCCTGTCCGCCCGCGACATACCCCGTATCACGCCCGCGAAATCCAGGTACTCGCTCACCAGCATGTCGGGATACAGGGGCGCGTTCTCGGGCAGGTAGCCCACGTTGCGCCTTATCTCGAGCGGGTTCTTGTAGATGTCCATTCCTCCCACGATCACCTGCCCCTCCGTGGGCGCGATAAAGCACGTGAGGATCTTCATGGTGGTGGTCTTGCCCGCGCCGTTGGGGCCCAAAAAGCCCAGCACCTCGCCTGCGCGCACTTCGAACGAAACCCCGTCCAGGGCGCGGATGGGGCCGTAGGATTTGGTGAGATCCACAACCTCGATCATCAGTTCATTGCTGCTCATTTTCTGCTTCCTCGACTTTGAATCAGATGCCACCGGAGTTTCGATCGCCAGTGTACGTACACATCACAAAGGGTCAACCCCAGCTTTATGACGAACAGTGTTGTGGGGGATTTATTTCAAAGAACGGCTTCCTCAGGTGGGAATGTTGCCGTTGCGCTTGTCGGGATAATCCTCAACCTTGTTGAAGTGGGACTTCAAGTGGCGGTACAGCTTGGCTCGGGTGTCGCTCGGCGCTATGACCGCGTCCACGTAACCGCGCTCCATGGCGCGGCTCGGGTTTAGGAACTTGTCCTCGTATTCCTCCACCTTTTTAGTGGTAGCCTTTTCCTGGTTGGTAGAGTCGGCAATCTCCTTGCGGAAGAGCACCTCCACGGCACCCGCAGCTCCCATGACCGCCACCTCCGCCGTGGGCCACGCCAGGTTGACGTCCGCGCCCACGTGCTTGGAACTCATGACTATGTACGCGCCTCCATAGGCCTTTCGCAGGATCACGGCCAGCTTGGGAACCGTGGCCTCGCAGTACGCGTACATGAGTTTGGCGCCGTGGGAGATCACGCCGTTGTGCTCCTGCCCTGTTCCAGGAAGGAAGCCCGGCACGTCCACAAAAGATATGATCGGCACGTTGAATGCGTTGCAAGTCCGTATAAATCGCGCGGCCTTGCGGGAGGCGTTGCAATCGAGCACACCGGCCATCATGGCGGGTTGATTTGCAACGATCCCCACCGAATAGCCGCCCAGCCTGGCGTAACCAACCACAATATTCCTGGCCCAGTTCTTTTGAATCTCGAAGAGAGTGCCCCGATCCACAACCTCCTTGAGAACCTTCTTGACGTCGTAAATCTGGCGCGACGACTCGGGAATGGCGATGTCGAGCCCGCTGCAGTCACGCTCGATGGGATCGTTGGTCTCCATGTACGGGGGGCGTTCCAGATAACTCTGGGGCAAATACCCCAGCAGCTGGCGCACGCCGGCGATGGCGGTCTCGTCATCCTTGTAGACCATGTGGGCGAGACCCGTGGTTCGCCCGTGCACATCGGCGCCTCCAAGGGACTCGGAATCCACATCCTCGAAGGTCACGGTCTTGACCACCTTGGGGCCGGTCAGGAACATGTAGCTCTGCTTGCGAACCATCACTACATAGTCCGTGAGCGCCGGAGAATACACCGCGCCGCCCGCGCACGGCCCCAGCACCATGGAAACTTGCGGGCATACACCGGACGCCAGGACGTTACGCCTGAAAATCTCTCCGTAGCCACCGAGGGAATCTATGCCCTCCTGGATCCTGGCGCCGCCCGAATCGTTGATCCCCACCAGGGGTACCTTCGCACGCATAGCCAGATCCTGCACGCGTGTGATCTTCTTGGCGTGGGCCTCCCCCAGGGAGCCGCCCATCACTCCTCGATCCTGAGAATAGGCGAAAACCACGCGACCGTTGACCTCGCCGCTACCCGTCACGACCCCATCGCCCGGAATCCTCTTCTTTTCCAGACCGAAATCCGCTGCCCGATGGATAACTCCAGCGCCGATCTCCTCGAAGGTTCCATCGTCGAACAGCATGTTAAGCCGTCTACGCGCAAAAGACCGTTCCCCGTTTTCGTTTTTCACGTTGAGACGAGCGGGCTCGGGCTTCCCCCCCCCGGCTTTTTCTTTCTTCCTCAGTTCACTGGATGGAACATCGAACATCGACCAAACCTCCATGTCACACGAATTCAAATTTGTGGACCTAACCCTGCAAGCAACTTTCACACCATGTTCCGGGAATTGATCTCCTTCTGGCACCGATGCAGATTTGGCTATATCTTTCAACCGCTTCGGGCTGCAACATTGAACATTCCGGCGCTGTGACGCAGGGGGATTATGGCGTCGCCGCTTCGCACTGCAAAACCTGTTTCGCAGTGGACAGCGCTTGACTTCACATTCTTTCAATGCGTTGATCCCGCCATGGCAAATCAGGCCCTCGCCCGAGTGCTCATCGGGCACGCCAATGGCCGCGCACTCCAGCACGCCGGGGTGCAGGCTGACGACTTGCTCGATCTCGTTGGGATAGACATTGAAGCCCGAGACCAAGATCATGTCTTTCTTGCGATCGACAATCTTGATATAACCGCGCTCGTCCATGACACCGATGTCCCCCGAGCGGAAATAGCCGTCGGGCGTCATCCCC
>SDBV01002192.1_pt1 | contig 29221 bp, 28 predicted proteins | sample 2277081 | NCBI WGS metagenome assembly SDBV01 (sample SAMN10402039, study PRJNA504765) | marine sediment metagenome | isolation source: marine sediment core GS10_PC15, 223 cmbsf | place: Arctic Ocean: Southern Knipovich Ridge | collected 2010
TCAGGAACTGGTTTTGCGGGGGCAAATTACTCTCCCTGCGCAGGCAGGGGCAAGAATGACTATATAACTAAATAACCGCTCAATTCAGGTTATTTCAAAGTGCATGGAATTTTGTATATCCATTAAATTTCGTAATTCAGAAACCCGGATTGCAGTGAGCAATCTTTGAATACCGGATGCAGCAGATTATTTTGTTAGTTCAAACGTGTCAGATAACTCTATTATGAAAGCATTAATTGTTTTTACCAAGACCCCTGTTAAAGGCAGGATAAAAACAAGGCTGCAGCCTCATCTAGCGCCTGATACGATTCTCGGGCTATACAAATCTTTTATAACAGAGGCAATATCTAAATGCAGCCGTTTAAAGAGGATAGATAAATTTATAGGATGTTCTCCATCAAAAGATAATAATTTTATAAATGAACTCACAAGAACCTACAAGATTAAAAGCTTTAACCAGAGAGGGGAAAACCTGGGGGAGAGACTCGTTAATGCATTTAAAGACTACCTTGGAAAAGGGTATACAGAAATAGTCATAATCGGCAGTGATAGTCCTTCCTTACCGATTGAGTATATAAAAAAGGCCTTTTTAGAGCTGAAAAAGAATGATTTTGTTCTTGGTCCCTGTTGTGATGGAGGCTACTATTTAGTAGGGGCAAGAAAGGTGATACCTGAAGTTTTTCACAATATTCCGTGGGGTACAGACAGGGTATTGCGCAAAACGCTCGGTAAGTTAAATAGTTTAAATATACGGTATTCGCTGATTCCTTTCTGGTACGACATAGATACAATTGAAGATTTAAGATTTTTCAGGAATCATCTTAAGTATCTTAAAAGAAAGATTTAAAAAATCAAAATCATAGTACATGTGTTTTGATATCTCATTTTCGATGTAATACTTAAATTCTTAATTTATAATTTCGCTGGTAGCACAGATTTGACTGTATAATAAAAAAACAGTAATCTATATAGCAAAGAAAATCCTTTGATTTTTTTGGGATTAATTAAAAAGATAGCAAACCTCTTAAAACCTGGGTGATAAATGATAAAAGAGTAAAGGACTTATCTTAAATTATGCTTCTCTATTTATTTTTAGCAATATATTTTTTTGTGCTTTTTGCGGTTTTTATCTATGCAAGTCATAGGTATTATATGATTTATCTTTATTATAAACATCAGAAAAATAAACCTGTGTCTATGGGAAAATTAAAATACCTGCCCAGAATAACCATACAGCTTCCTGTCTATAATGAAAAATATGTAATTAAAAGGCTTATTTCTGCTGTCTGCAATATTGATTATCCAAAAGAATTAACAGATATTCAGGTGCTTGACGACTCCACGGATGAGACAAGCGTTGTTGCAAAGGAATGTGTGGATTATTTTATAAAGCAGGGATTTGATATGCATTATATTCACCGTAAAAACAGGGATGGCTTTAAAGCGGGGGCATTGGCAGAAGGGCTTAAGACTGCAAGGGGTGAATATATTGCCGTGTTTGACGCAGATTTTATCCCGCAAAGAGATATCCTTAAAAAAACAATTCATTTTTTCTCAAATAAATCAGTAGGTATGGTCCAGACAAGGTGGAGTTATTTAAACAGGGAATATTCTCTGTTGACCAAAATACAGGCTATTATGCTTGATGGTCATTTTGTTATAGAGCATTCGGCAAGAAACTGGTCAGGCAGGTTTTTTAATTTTAACGGCACTGCTGGCATCTGGAGAAAAGAGGCAATAGAGACAGCAGGCGGGTGGCAGCATGATACCCTTACCGAGGATCTGGATTTAAGTTACAGGGCACAGATGAAAGGCTGGGATTTTATCTTTTTGAAAGATGAGACATCCCCTTCAGAGATTCCCGTGGATATTAATGCATTTAAAACACAGCAGTACAGATGGGCTAAAGGCTCCATCCAGACCGCAAAAAAATTATTACCAAAAATTTTTAAGAGCAAACTGCCTTTAAAGATAAAAATAGAGGCCTTTTTCCATCTGACAAACAATGTTTCCTACCTTCTTATGTTAACACTCTCGGTATTGATATATCCGTCTATGGTGGCAAGGATTAATATTAATATAGGATGGTTTCAGATGTTAGTGACTGACGTGCCGTTCTTGTTAGTGGCGACAGCAGGTGTTTCATTCTTTTACACGTGTTCCCAGAAAGAGGCTTATAAAGACTGGAAATCAAGATTAATATATTTGCCAATGTTAATGTCTCTCGGCATAGGATTATCTGTTAACAATTCAAAGGCAGTGTTAGAGGCGTTTTTTAACCGCAAAACAGAGTTTAAGCGCACGCCAAAATTTAAGATCGAAGAGAAAAAAGACAGATGGACGAATAAAAAATACAGGGGAGAAAGGAATTTTTTACCGGTTATAGAACTGCTGCTTGGAATCTATTTTACCTTTAATATATATTTTGCTTATATAAACAAAATCTATGTGTCAATGCCGTTTTTGATGATCTTTCAAATAGGTTTTTTTTACATTTCTTTTTTATCGCTTCTTCAGGTGCTGGGTGCGCGTGTAGTTTCTAATAAATTTGTGCGGCATTTTATCTTGAGAAAAGAAAAGGAAGATATAGTAGCAGCATAAGTTGTTAACACCGGCTTATTTAAAAACAAACAGTTACATGCTAAAAATCCACTTTGTTACTTAATTTTTTTTGGTCAGGAAATTAGAAGATTAATGATAAAATAATTGACATGCCGTTACTTTTTATAGTATAAATACTGTATAAAAAATAACTGTTATAAACTCTTTAAGATTAAGGAGGAGTTTTTTAATGAAGAAGAAGATGATGTTAGCGATAGTAGTCATGCTTTTAACAGGAAGTCTGTTTATGTCTGATACAACTTTTGCGGCGTGGACCCAGGCCAAGGGTCATTCATATCACCAGCTGTCCTTGAGCTATTATGTTACAGACGAGATTTTTACTACGGTACGGTCAACTTTTGATGTAGTTAAGGAAATTGATACAATTAACGGGATAGGCGGAACGGAACGGGAGAATCAAGATAAGTTTGAATCTTACACTATCTCCTACTATGGAGAGTATGGAATTACAGATATACTTACAATTTTTGCCTCAGTTCCATGGAAGCGGGTAACGTCAATGGATGATAAAGATGTTCCCACCGGGATAGGTGATATAGACTTAGGGCTGAGATATAATCTGACTAAAAATCTTTTTGGTTCAGGTCTTTTAATGTCTGTCCAGGGCACTGTAAAGATTCCCGAAGCTTATAGTTATGGGTACTATAAGACCAATCAGAATTTAGGTACCGGCCAGTATGATACCACCTTGGCAGTTTTATTGGGCAAAGGTTTTAGTAAGGGTTATGCATGGCTTAATGTGGGGTATATGTACAGGTTTGAAAATAATGAATTTGATCCTCTTATCTTCAGACCGTCGGACCAGGTCAAAATTCTAATTGGCGGCGGATATCCCATTCTTCCACCTTTGTCGCTAAGAGGATTTGTGAACTGGACAACGTCGGTAGGGAATGCATCAGTCTCGCGGGAATTGATAGGGTCAAGTTTTCTGAAAGTAGATAAAGGATATCTCGAAGAGCATGTGCTCATAAAGAGTGAGTTAGCTCTTGAGCCGAACTTTTTAAATATTTGGGTTGATTTGGCGTTAGACTTAAACCCAAAGAAACAAATAGTACTTTCCTACAGCAGGGATGTAGCGGGCAAGGATTACTCATTAGGTGAGACTTTTATTTTAGCTTTTGTCTATAAGTACTAAAAACTGAAAAGTTAAAAAGCAGAGTTTTTGTGATTGTTTACAGGTGAGAGAATTTTTTTATTTCCATTCCTTAGAATGAAGTTTAAAAAAAAATATTTTTATTTCTCCTGAGCAGTTTTCTTCTGGCATTCTTGTCAGTATTATTCTTTTATATCTTCAGCAACAGGCATACCTTAAGCGCTGTGTTCTATCAAACACTCGGATTTAATAATAGAGCTATAAAGGGGTATACAAAGGCAGTTGAATCCGATCCGGAAAATGCATACGCCTATTATCAGCTTGGTTTGATGTATAAGGATAAAAAGGCCTTTGATAAGGCTGAATATGTATATAAAAAGCTATTAAATATTTTTCCTGCTCTTCCGGATGCCAACTATAATTTGGGCTATGTCTACAAGGAAAAGGGCATATATGACAAGGCAATAGAACAGTATAAAAAAACATTGGAGATTAATCCGGAGAATGTTTATGCCCATTTTGATATAGGGTACATCTATAAAGAAAGCGGCCGATATGAGGATGCCCTCTCAAAGTATAGAAGAGTTCTTGAAATAGACCCCTCTCACCCTTATGCATTATGGGATATTGGCGTGATTTATGAGAGGCTGGGAAAGAAAGACAAGGCTGAAGAACAGTTCAAACACTACCATGAAATAACGGACTGCAGTTTCAGAAGATTCTGGAACTGCCTGGACTAATTGAAAATCATAGCATATATCATAATAAATCTTCTCTTATTTTCCTCATGGTATATCCTCCTCTTTAAAAAGAAATATTATCTGTCTTTTGTTGACAGGCTGATAGGCGCTTTTGTCTTAGGTCTGACACAGATAATAGCTACTGAAATGTTACTTGGCGCAGTGTTTAAAAAACTCTTTGCATCCCCGCTTTTCTGGACAAACATTTCAGTATCATCAGTTGTGTTAGTGCTGGCGCTTGTCCCGGGCAGGCAGGAGCCCTCTCATGAAAACAATGAAATTTTCAGTAATGGTTTCATTAAGAATATACTCTTTGAATTTAAAGACAGGACTGCCTGGTTTTTCAGGATAATCAGGGAGGACAGGATATTACTCTGGATTTTCAGTCTTTTTTTTATATCAGTCTGCTGGATAGTCTTTTTAGGTTATCTTTTCCCGTCCTATACATGGGATGCCTTGTGGTATCACCTTCCCATGGTTGGATATATCATGCAGAGCGGGGCTATACAGGAAGTCCCTGTATACTCGTTTATCACCCGGTTTATCAATACCCTGCCTAAAAATATTGAACTTTTTTCCCTTTGGAATATTATATTTTTGAAGAATGATGCTATAGTTGATTTATCCCAGCTTTTTTTTACTGTAATGGGAGTTTTTTCGATATACAGCATTGCTGTTAAGCTGAAGATAAAAGAGCAATATGCAGTCTATTCCTCTCTTCTGTTTTTTTTTAGTCCCGTAATAATTCTTCAGTCCACGACAAATTATATAGATATTGCTGTTTCAGTGCTGTTCCTTGTTGCCATAAATTTTTTGATGTGTGATAACACGGATGAATGCCCCGATAATAAGCCAGGAATAATAAATTTTAAAAAGGTGAAGATGCCGGTCCTTTTAGCTGGTTTAACAACTGGCATTTTGCTCGGGTCAAAATGGTCAGGGCCGTTATTTGTTGCTGTGTTAGCAGCTTTAATTGTAATGAGGGAGCTTGCAATACATTTTAATCTGTTCAATATCACGCCTTCCGGATATAAAGGCAATTTTATTAGAAACAGATTTATACCTTATATAATTTGTTTTATCATTCCGGTTTTTGTAATGGGCGGTTACTGGTATATAAAGAACTGGGTTATATATGGTAATCCTTTTCATCCCGTGGAAATTACTTTTTTTAACTTTACCATCTTTAAAGGATTATATAGAGGAATAGAAATGATGGAGAAAATGAATCCAACTCCTGAGGTTATTAATAATTTATCCATGCTGTCAGGGCTATTCCATGTCTGGATGGAAAAGGTTAGATATTATATTTATGACTCGAAATTGAGCGGGTTCGGGCCTGTCTGGTTTATTCTGTTTCTGCCCAGTATTTTTTTTTCCTTTGTGTATGCTGTAAAAGGGAAGAGATATAATTTTCTGTTAATAAGCATGGTCCTTGTTGTTACATTTATTATTGCTCCAAGAAACTGGAATACGAGGTATATCATTTTTATGATTGGACTTGGAGCGCTGTCTTTTGGTCTGGCGCTTGATTATTTTGAAAAAAGACAATTGACAATAAAAATCATTGCGCTGTCGCTGGTAATGTATGTATTTCTTACTTCCAACTCTCCCTGTATTATGCCGGGCAAGATTGCGGAATTCATCAAACTGCCTGCGAAAGACCGTATACTTGCAAGACATGCTCCGTTCAATATTGATATTCATGTGCAACAGGATTATGGTCTATGGACCTGGATAAGCAATAATATAAAGGAAGGCAATGTATTAACCTATGCCTTTGAACCTTTGTTCCTCTCACCGCTATGGAACAGGAGTTTTTCAAACAAGGTAGTATATGTTAAATCTGAAAATTTCAGAGAATGGGTAAAAAACCTGCTGGACAATGAAGCAACCTATGTGTTGATTAAACGGGATTCCATTGAGGATAAATGGATTCGGGGGATTAAAAAAGGTGTTTATGATAACTCCCCGGCAGCGGGTGTTTCAGAACATTTCAAAATAGTATATTCTGATGATAACTATAATGTCCTGTTGTTTCAACCTGATTCTGAGAGGTTTAGCTATTAAATGAAAGAAAATAATATTAAGGACGGTATTTTTCTCTTGTACATACTGGCGGTATTTGTACTGTCAATATTGTATTTCTCTGTCCCCGAGAGAATAGCTTTTATTGAGAATCAGGTAAAGTGGTGGGGTGAACTCTGGTATGTTGTGAAGGAAATAATATAATGAAAATTCTTGTAATAAAACCGAGTTCACTGGGTGATATAATACATTCTCTGCCGGTTTTAAAGGCATTACGGGATACCTTCCCTGTTATCAATATAGAATGGGTAATCAGCAGGAACCTGAAGGATATTCTCGAGGGGAATCCGCTTGTAGACAGACTCATTGTTTTTGATAAGGACTCATGGAAAAGACTAAAAAACATTCCCGAAACCATTAAGGAGACAGCAATGCTTATAAAAACGCTCAGAGCAGGGTATTATGATATGGTTTTGGATTTACAGGGACTCCTGCGCAGTGGTTTTATGACATTTCTTGTTTCGTCGCCTCTGAAAGTGGGTTTTAAAAGTGCCCGGGAAGGCAGCAGGCTGTTCTATAATAGAAAGGTATTGGCAGACGGAGCTACCCATGCAGTTGATAGATACCTTGAGATTGCAAAGGCTGTGGGAGCTAAAGCAGAAAAGATCGGATTCCCCCTTTATATAGATGAACTGGCAGGGGAAAAAATTAAAAGTCTGATTGGCGGTTTACGCAAATACATTGTAATAGTTCCATCAGCACGGTGGAAAACAAAGAGATGGCCCCCGGGCAGGTTCAGCGCCCTTATATCAAAGCTGACTGTTCCATGCGTTATAACGGGGAGTGATGCAGACAGAAAGACTGTACAGCAGGTTGCGGATTCTGCGGCCGGGAACGTTATAAACCTATGCGGCAGGACAGGGCTGAAAGAACTAACCGCCCTTATTGCAGGGGCAAAGGCAATTGTCAGCAATGACTCAGGCCCGATGCAAATTGGGGCAGCCCTTGGCGTGCCTGTCATTGCACTTTTTGGTCCAACTGACCCGGAAAAGACAGGGCCTTACGGCTGGAATCATAGTAAAGATCTCAAGGTGATTAAGACATCGGTCTCCTGCAGTCCGTGTTTTAAGAAAAAATGCAGAGACCCTGTATGTATGAGCGAGATAAGCGTTGAAACAGTTCTTGAGGAATTAAAGGAATACCTGTGAAAATTTTAAATTTTAAATTTCAAATTTCAAATTTAAGGATTTTTTTACTTTTAATATTATATTGTTTTGCAACGTTTCCGCTGCATCTTGAGGCCAGTCCTGAAATCCCTGAAAAATTTGTTTATGATGTTTACTGGCTGGGCATAAAGGCAGGTACGGCTACGCTGGAGTTTAAAAAGACTCCTGAAGGTGTTACCATAAAATCCCGTGTAGTATCTGCTCCATTTATATCAGTTTTCTATGAGGTTGATGATTTTGCACAGAGCACGCTTTATATGAATGGATATCCCAGGGATTATATTCTGAAAGTGCGTGAGGGACGCAGCAGAAGGGACAAGGCTACCCATTTCATGACAAAACCTGCGGACGGACCTCAGAAGATTATCTACAACAATAAGCTTGATGACCATATATCAGAATATTATTTAATGAAACAGGCTTTTGACCCCTTATCCGGGTTTTATGAAATAAGAAAAAGACCTCTGAAAGTCGGGCATCCTACATATCTGGATATTTTTGACAGCAAAAAACTCTGGAACGTAGAGGTGGAGGTACTAAGGAAAGAGAGGGTGCGTGTTCCTGAGGGCGAGTTTGACACAATAGTAATAAAACCACTATTGCAGTCAGAGGGTATCTTCATGAAAAAAGGTGAAATCCATATATGGCTTACTGACGATGAAAAGAGGATTCCTGTTATGGTAAAAAGTAAAATTAAGATAGGCAGTTTTGTAGCGAAACTGGTAGATGGAGAATATTAAAATAAAGGATTCAAGGGGTCCAGGGGTCAAGGATTCAAGTGAAAAAACTGGACACAGGACTCAAGGCATTGCAAAATGAAAAATTAACAATTAGCATTTCTAATTTATTTTTTAATCATTGTTAAATGCTAATTTTAAAATTTATTATTCACTTGAACTCTCGAATCCTTGAATCCTCTAACCCTATTTTAAAACAATGCTTTCAGTAGCTGTAATTACTCGCAACGAAGAAGACAATATAAGGGATGCCCTTGAAAGCGTTAAATGGGCAGATGAAATTGTAGTTGTTGACTCGTTCAGCAGTGACAGGACACAGGAGATATGCAGGGAATATACTGATAAGGTTTACTCTGTTGAGTGGTCAGGTTTTTCAGCACAGAAAAGCAGGGCAGTTTCAATGACAACGCTTCCATGGGTGCTTGTTCTTGATGCTGATGAAAGGGTTACAGACGGCCTTAGAGTTGAAATTATTACTTTACTTGGAGATACTCCTTCAGTGGATGGCTATTATGTCCCGAGAAAGAATTATTTCGGGGACAGGTGGATTAAGCATGGAGGATGGTGGCCTGATTATACATTAAGGCTCTTCCGGCGTGAAAATGGCTCTTTTGAAACACGGGAAGTGCATGAGGTTATAAAAGTTAATGGCAATACAGCACATTTAAAAAATCCGTTAGAGCATTATACATATAAAGACATTAATGATTATCTGGAGAGGATGCAGAAATACTCTGCTCTGGCTGCAAGGGAACTCTTTAAAAAAGGGCGAAGGGCAAGCATACTTGATATTATTTTCAGGCCGGTTGCCACGTTCAGCAGGATGTTTTTTCTGCAGATGGGCATGCTTGACGGCATTTATGGAATAAAACTTGCCTGTTTGTATTCTGTTTATACGTATAATAAATATTTGAAATTAAGGAAAATGGTTAAGACATCCTATAAAAAAAGGATGTCTGATTACACAGATTAAAAGGCTCAGATTACACAGATAGATTATCTGTACAATTGTTGTTAAAATCTGTGCAATCATCTTAATAAATCGGTGTAATCAGTATAATGAAATTATACAGGAGGTATAAATGCATATTTGTGTCATAGGGACTGGTTATGTAGGGCTTATAACAGGGGCATGTTTTGCAGAGTTTGGGCTGAATGTCACATGTGTGGATAATGATAAAAAAAAGATAGCATCAATAAAAAAGGGCATTTTACCCTTTTATGAGCCCGGGCTCGAGGAACTGCTTCAGAGAAACCTCAGGGCAAACCGTATACGCTTCACAGAAAATATAGCCGGAGCTGTTGATTCCTCTCTCGTAATATTTATAGCAGTTGGAACGCCTCCCAGGGGAGATGGTTCAGCAGATTTGAAACATGTTGAAGATGTTGGAAGGAAAATAGCAGCATACATGAAGAGTTATAAGATAATCGTGACTAAAAGTACGGTTCCGGTAGGCACAGGGGAAAGGCTCAGAAATATTATATCTAAAAATCTGAAAGAGACCATAGACTTTGATATTGTCTCAAATCCCGAGTTCCTCAGAGAAGGCGCGGGTATAGAGGATTTCATGAGGCCAAACAGAATAGTTATCGGCGCTTCAAGCGCAAGGGCAATTGCAGTAATGAAGGACTTATACATGCCCCTTTACCTTATTGAAACACCATTTGTGATTACTGATATAAAAACAGCAGAACTGATAAAATACGCTTCCAACGCCTTTCTTGCCACAAAGGTATCGTATATTAATGAGATTGCAAATCTCTGCGAAGCCATTGGCGCTGATGTCCAGGTTGTTGCAAAGGCAATGGGGCTTGACCGGAGAGTCGGCCCAAAATTCCTGCATGCAGGTCCTGGATATGGCGGTTCCTGCCTTCCAAAAGACACACGGGCCCTGCTTCAAATAGCAGAGAACAGTAATACGCCTCTTGGAATTGTAGAGGCAGCTGTTAAGGCAAATGAACTTCAAAAGAAAAGAGCAGTAAAAAAGATAAAGGATGTCTTAAACCCTCTTAAAGGCAAAACCATATGCATACTCGGCCTTTCATTCAAGCCGAATACCAATGACCTGAGAGATGCCCCTTCCCTTTATATCATTGATAAATTTCTGCGAGCAGGGGCAAAAATAAGGGCCCATGACCCTGTAGCAATGAAAGACGCTAAAAAGGTTTTCCCCAAAATAGTCTGTTGCAGGGATGCTTATGACGCTGCAACAGGAACAGATGCAGTTGTAATAGTCACTGAATGGAACCAGTTCAGGAATTTAGACCTTAACAGGATAAAAAAACTTGCAAAAGGGCAATTCTTCTTTGACCTCCGGAATATATATGAGCCTGAGAAAACAAGGGCTCTGGGATTTAAGTATTATTCTGTTGGAAGACCGTAATCCGTTATTCGTTATACGTTAATTGTTATTTGTAACATTAACGACTAACAACTATAGAGTGAAAAGGTAAAGGTAAGGGGCAGGAAGCCGGTATGGTAGTTGGGTTGGGGTTAGGTTAACACCAACTACTTAACCCATTAACTAAACTGGCATCCCTGCCTGCCGGCAGGCAGGTTGACCTTAACCTAACAACTATATATTCCCGGTCTCAAGATATGTTATTATAATACCCGGATTAAAAAAAAGGGGAATAAGCGTTTACCCCGTTAGAGGGGCAAAGGCCTTCTAACGGGGGTTTTTGCCTTTATCTTCAGTGTTGCCAGACTGACCTTTTATCCCGGTAGCAATCTTGACTTTAAGGACTAAATTACACATAATTATCTCCTATGCGTAAGCCTCTGATTGCAGCAAACTGGAAGATGAACAAGACCATTGGGGAGGCCGAGGATTTTATACGATCTTTTCTGCCTATTATTAAAGAAATTACAGGGGTTGAGATAATGCTTGCGCCGCCGTTTACTTCTTTAGGCGTTGCATCACAGCTTCTGCAGGCAACAAGTATAAAACTGGCGGCCCAGGATGTTTTTTATGAGGAGAAGGGCGCATTTACAGGAGAAATATCTTCTGCTATGCTTCTGTCAGCCGGCTGTTCCCATGTGATTATCGGGCATTCAGAAAGAAGGCAGTTTTTTTCTGAGACTGATGAAATTGTAAACAAAAAAATAAAGACTGCGGGTAAAAACGGCCTTGGCATTGTTCTGTGCATAGGGGAATCTCTTGAAGAGAGAGAGGAAAATAAAACATTCAGGGTCCTTGAGAAACAACTCTCAGGCTCATTAAAAGACATACAGCTTGAAGGAATAACAATAGCATATGAGCCAGTCTGGGCGATTGGCACTGGAAAGACAGCGACCCCTGAACAGGCCAATGAATCACATGCATTTATAAGGGAATGGCTTAAAAATTACGGAGAGGGTTCTGACAGGGTAAGGATACTTTATGGCGGCAGTGTTACCCCGGAAAATATTGTATCACTGATGGCAGAAGCTGAGATAGACGGAGCGCTTGTCGGAGGGGCTAGCCTTAAATTTGATAATTTTGCTAAGATAATAGTTGAAACTGCAAAAAGCATGGCTTAAAAGCAATAAACAGAACATAACTTTCTAATCTTTAGTTTTAAGTTATTGGCTGTCAGGAAGGAGAAAAAATTGTATACAGCGTTAATTGTGATTCATTTAATGGTTTGCTTTTTTCTGATTTTTATAGTCTTGATTCAGAGCAGTAAAGGGGCTGAGATGGGCGCTGCATTTGGAGGTTCGAGCCAGACTATTTTTGGCAGCAGAGGGGCTGCAACTTTTATGAATAAACTCACTACAGCTGCGGCTGTTGCCTTTATGGTATCATCATTAACTTTGGCAGTATTTACCAGCAAGAGAGGGTCTATAATGCCTGATGCAGTACCTGCCAGCAGTGAAGCACCTGCAATACCATTTTCAGATGCCTTGCCCGCACCGGTTCAGGAACAGCCTGTTGCTCAGGAACAAGCCGCACCGACAGCCGGGCAGGGAGAAGCTCAGGAACCCTCCTTACCATCGGTAGAGTAAGCACAACAGTTCTTTTTTTAGTAAATACCTGTTTTTTGCGCAGACTAGCCTTAATTATGGAGGTTCAACCTCCATAATTTTTCTGTCATTATGCGCTTACTTCAGCCGTTTTGATTCTGTTTTGCTGAGGACGAGTTTTGCCCTTGCGAGCTGTTCATACAGGGTCTCTACCTTTGCAGAGTCATTGGCAACAACTGCCTTCAGCAGATCGCCCTCAAGCTCGGCAACTTCAAGGCGTTTATAGTAATCAAGCGACTCCTTGAGGTGCGCAAGTACGATTTTCCCTGTCAGGATTGGATGATTGTTTGTAACATTTGCATCTTTGAATATTGTGCCGTGTTCGAGCTCTACCTCAAGTCCCTTAGAGAAGTCCTCAGGGTCGATGTCCATGCCTTCAGAATTAACCTCGGCTAAAATTATTTTTGCTTCTTCAGTCTGTATTGGTTCTGTCAGTGCGGTCCAGTCCCTGATCTTCAGCTCTTTACAGACCCTCCTGACTTCATCATTTGTTACGTATTCCGGAAGCTCCATAATATCTCCTTTTTATGAAAATACATAAACCAGCAATTATTTCATAATCTGCTCAAATCCCATTTCTCAAGGTCTTTTCTAATCTCTGCTATATTCTTTTTCCTGTCTATAGCCCTGAGAATCTTTCCGTATTCAGAGGTGTCTCCGTATAAAATACAGCCCGAGAGCATGTTGTCTCTTATGACGAGCTTTTTATAGATATACCTGTCTTTATCTTTTTTAATGACAGATTCATATTTGCCCTCTGCATCTATATCACCTGCTGATGCAAGGTCAATGCCCACGACTTTCAGGACATTTGACGGTGTTGTTCCCTCATATATTGCATCTCCTCTCGGAATCGAGTCGTATCGACCTGCCATGTTTATCCCGGCAATCTCTCCCTGTTCCCGGGATGCAGGCCATATGCCGTAAAATACTCCCCTGTGCTCGATCAAATCGCCTGCCGCATAAATATCTTTTATCTCTGTCTCCATCCTGTCATTAACCAGGAGCCCCTTGTTGATTTTAAGACCCAGTTTTCTGCCTAAGTTATCATTGGGCCTTATGCCGGCAGAAATGATTATTAAATCGCATTCAATCCCTGTCCCGTCTTCAAGCTTAAGGCCTTTTGCCCGGTTATCTCCTGTTATCTCTTTTGATTTTGCCCCCAGGAAAAAGGTAAAACCCATGTTTTCCATTTGTGCTTTGAGTATTTCTGCTCCTTCAATATCCATCTGCCTTGGAAGCAGTCTCGGGAAAAACTCGGCAACACTTACTTTATGCCCTTTTTTCCTGAGGCTGTTGCCTGCCTCAAGACCAAGGACACCCCCTCCTATAAGAAGAACATTTTTTATGTCAGCTGAATAATTCATTATCTCATTCGCATCTTTAAGTGTCCTTAAGGTAAATACACCTTTTCTGTCAGAGCCGGGAATGGGCGGAACAAAAGAATTGCCTCCTGTTGCAAGAAGAAGCCTGTCATATTCCATACGTTCGCCGGCTGAGGTTTGGATCTGTTTTTTATTGCTGTCTATTTCAGAGACCGGGGTGCTTAGCAGCAGTTTTATATTATTCTTTCTGTACCAGTCATCCTTGTGAATAACAAGCCCTTTTTCATCCACCCCCCCGGCGAGAAAGTCTATAAGTCTTATGCGGCTGTAAAAGGGGAATGCCTCATCAGTGAGAATGGTTATCTTGCCGCTGCTGTCCAGTTTTCTGATGTTGGCGGCGGCTGTTGTACCTGCGACTCCATTGCCTATGATTACGTATTTCATATAAACAAATGGAAAAGGCTGGAAATGTTATCGGGAATAAAAAAATTATTCCCCGGCATTTTTATGATTGGATAGTGCATTACAGGATAGTCAGTGACCTTGCTTTTGGTTATTGCGATATTTCTTTACCCCGTTAAAAAGGTGAAGATCTTCCAACAGGGGTTACTGCTTAGATATTTTACGTGTTTTCCCGCCGTTTTAAAATTTTCTTTATGGTATCGGCTATTTTCTGCGGCGAGCTGAGCGATTTTAAAAGAAAATCATCTGCGCCGGCATTCATAGCCTTATCAATTACATCTTCTGTACTTTTACTGGAATAAACTATCACAGGGATGTCCTGCCATTTAGGTGACCCTTTTATTATTGACAGCACTTTTAATCCGTCCATCTTTTCCATATGCAGGTCAAGGAGTATTATGTCAACTGCCTCTTCATGAAGGGTATTGATGGCCTCGATTCCGTCGCTTGCTTCAATAATCCAGAAACCTTCAGAGATTAATTTATGCTTAACCATTTTTCTTGACACTTCGTCGTCATCAACAAACAGGACAGTTGGTTTTTCAGCTCTGAATCTGGGAGGTTTTTCCCTTGTTATCTCAAGCAGTTCCATGAGTTTAGCCGTCTGGGCTTCATCCATGTCTGCAAACGAAAGGCCCATGCCAACCCCTTCCTGTGTGTGTTTTACCTCAGCTTTGACTTTTATTGTCCCGCTTTTAAATGGTAAAAAGACATCAAGCATGGTGCCGTTTTTAAGGGTTTGAGTAGTATGTACATACAGGCCGCCCTTGCTTATATCAATTGCCTTAACCTTGACCTTCATCATATAGGCGACTGTAAGCTCCTTGTCATATGGGATTCTTTCGCGTCTCCGGTGTTCTTTTTGAGCGGCATTATCCATATTGTCCATATTATAAAGTAAGCGGTTAGGTTTGTCTATAAACCGGGCTACGATAAGAAAAATACGGAAAAAAGTTGATAAGTAACCATTGGATTTTCTGTTCGCAATTTGTTACTGTCAGTCAGTTTCTTACTTGCCGGCTGCCGGCCTTAGCATTGTTAAAAAGAATATTCCGATACTGACAAGGACAATAGTCGGGCCGGATGCAGTGTTAAGATAAACAGACCCGATAAGGCCGACAATACCTGATGTAATGCCGAATATGCAGGACAGGCTGAAAAGACGCCCCATGCTTGAGGCAATATTTTTGGCTGCAGCAGCAGGCACAATAAGAAGAGATGTAACAAGGATAATCCCGACTATTTTAAGGCTTACGGTTACAACAAGTGCAATTACAAGAAAAAGCAGATACTCAAAAAACCTTACGTTAATACCTTCTACCATGGCAATGTCCCTGTTGAATGTAATCTGCATTAATGGTTTGAAAAAAGACAGGATAATTACCAAAGTCAGAACGCCGGTAATAAATATCAGTAGCAGGTCAGTTCTGCTGACAGCGAGAATATCACCGAAAAGAAATGCAAAGAGGTCTGTCCTGTAGCCTTTAAGCATGCCCATTACAAGCATGCCCGAGGCAATGACAGCTGAAAATGCAATGCCTATGACTGTGTCAGGAGATAAGGCTGTTTTTTCTGAAACATATGCAATAAAAAAGGCGATTAAGACTGCCAGTGCCAGTGATGAAACAGAAAAGTCAATGCCGAGCAGAGCACCGAGTGCAATCCCTGCAAAGGCTGAATGGGATATGGCATTTGAGAAAAAGGACATTTTTCTTAAGACCACAAACCCGCCGACAAAAGGACAGAGTATTCCGACCATTATTGAGGCGAGGAGTGCCCTCTGGATAAACGGGTATGATATGAACTCGCTAATTGTGTTCATGACAGCTGTGTATATATGCCCCCATCATTTCCCCGTAAACACTTTTAATGACTTCATCTGTAAGCGTCTCTTCAGGCCTGCCACTGCATATCAGTTTCCTGTTCATGCAGAGGACATTATCAGCAAAACGGTAGACCACATTTAAATCGTGGGAGATTAATATTATAGTCAGACCTTTTTCTTTATTCAATCTGCTTATCAGATCATAGAATCTTTCCTGACCTTCAATATCCACGCCTGATGCAGGCTCATCAAGGAAAAGGATTTTCGGATTATTGACAATTGCCTTGGCAATTATAACCCGTTGAAGCTCTCCGCCTGAAAGGCTCCCTATGCTCCTGTCTGCCAGGTCCTGTACGCCGACAGTTTCAAGAAGGCTTTCAATATATCCCTTTTCCTGCCTGCTTTTTAAAAAAGGAAATGAGAGCATGGGCGGCACGGTAAAACCAACAAGCTCGGATACAGTAAGGGGGAATGTCCTGTCAAACTCAATTCTCTGCGGTACATAACCTATCCTGATGTGAGAATTTTTATTGGTAAAAGAAATACCAAACATTGATATGGAACCGGTGCTGGGAACAAGCCCGAGTATGGCCTTTACCAAAGTGGTTTTACCAGCTCCATTAGGCCCTATAATCGCGATTATACGGCCTTCTTCTACTGAAAATGTAATATTCTCGACCAGATGACGGTTATTAACCTTAACACATAGATTTTCAACGCTTAAAGCATTCATGGTATAACCTGATTGCACAAATTCTTAGGGACGCTTTTGCAGATAAATTTTATCATAATATAATTTTGTTCGTATCCCGGTGCTCCGGTCTTTTAATGTTACTTCAGGAAAACTAATGTAATGATTTTCTTATTAATCATATTAGCTCATTAACCCCGTAACAAGTCTGCGACTTGTAGACTATGGGGTGCACACTCGCTATTGCATTTAATCTGTGAAATCAATTTAATGCCTTTCTTAATACTGCAAGGTTTGCCGTCATTTTATCTTCATACCACTCAGGGTAAGGTTCTCCTGCCTCAAGGGTGTCAAGACTGTAGACCTGAAGGTTTAAATCCCCTGCTATTGATTCTACTATTTTATGGGTGGTCTGCGGCTCAGAGAATATAGCCTTAACACCTGTTTTCTTTATCGTCTCTATAACACTGACGATGTGTTTTGGTGACGGCTGTGTCTCAGGGAATTCCTGAATCACAGCAACCTGTTTTAATCCATAATCCCTTGTAAAGTATAAGAATGCAGAGTGAAAAGCAACAAATTCTTTTCTCTCCCATGTTTTGACCTCATCTGTTATATCTCTGTCCAGTTTCTCAAGGCGTTTAATGTATTTCCCGGCATTTTCCTTATATCTCTCACTGCTGTCAGGGTCTGCTTTTGCGAGGGCATCCCTGATATTTATTACCTGAATTATAGCGTTTCTTGGAGAAAGCCATATATGCGGGTCATTATTCATTAACTGTATGCCAGAGCTTGTGTCCACTACCACCAGTTTTCCCTTTCCGTTTATTGCAGGTATTTCCATGGAAGATGCTATCGCTTTATCTAAGCGGGCCTCAAGGTTTGCACCGTTTTTTATAAGGATATGCGCATTTTTAATCTTTTTTATATCAGCAGGGCTGAAAGAGTATTCGTGCGGTCCAGCCCCTGCGGGCAGGAGATTTTCAACGTCAGCAAGGTCTCCGGCGATGTTTTTGGCAAAACAGTATAACGGGGCAATTGTCGTAAGGATTTTGAGTTTTGTCCCGGCCTGCTGATGCACATTGCCGGGTTGACTGGCAGGCTGCTGGCAGGCAAAAAGAATGATAAACATGAAAATAACACTGGACAGTGCAAACCCCGATAGAAAGCCTGGCCTGTTCAAAATATTTTTAGAGCAGAACTTTTTTCCTAATGGGGTGATTATTTCCACGGATAAAATTATACCACAACAAAGGAGTATAAAGGGGCAGGGTCAGGTTAACACCAAATACGTAACCCCTTCACTAAACTGGCCCTGTACCAGTATCGGTACGGGGCTGGCATCCCTGCCTGCTGGCAGGCAGGTTGACCTTAACCGTAACCGAGATTTTAAATCATCATGAATCGTGTATCCTGAATCAACCTGAATCTATTAAATTTTAGCAACTAAGAACCATAAGTGAAATTAATGATGTGTGTTATTATTATTGCAATGAAATCTTTCCACCCTTTTTCAGCCCTGACATACAGAAATTTCAGGCTTTTCTGGTTTGGACAGGTTATATCGCTTACAGGCACATGGATGCATTCAACCAGTCAGGGATGGCTTGTATTAAAACTTACTGACTCTCCGTTTTATCTCGGGCTTGTCGGCTCGGCGGCTTCCATGCCGATTCTTCTTTTTAGCCTGGTTGGTGGAGTGGCTGCTGACAGGTTTCCCAAGAGAAAAATACTGCTTACAACCCAGTGCATACTTATGATTCTGGCTTTTTCATTGGCAATCCTGGTGTCAACAGGGGTTGTCACAGTATGGCATGTGCTGTCCTTAGCTTTTCTTATAGGTACAGTCAGCGCCTTTGACATCCCTGCACGGCAGTCATTCCTCATAGAGATGGTTGGGAAAGAGAATCTTATGAATGCTATAGCGCTGAATTCCGCAGTCTTTAATGGAGCAAGGATTATCGGCCCGGCTGTTGCAGGTATACTGATAGGCTATCTTGGCCTTGCTGTCTGCTTCTACATTAATGCGCTCAGTTTTCTTGCTGCAATTATCGGACTTACAATGATGAGGTTTAAACCTGAAGAGATAAGAAAGCCCGATAGAGCCGGGATTAAAGAAGAGTTAAAACAGGGACTCAAATATATCCGGAACGAGCCAAAGATATATTCCCTTATCATATCTGTAGGGATAATAAGTTTTTTTGGTTTTCCCTATCTTACTTTTTTGCCTGTTTATGCACGGGATATTCTCAGGACAGGCGCGACGGGGCTGGGTGTTTTAATGGGCTTTGCAGGCGCAGGGGCTTTCACAGGGGCAATAAGCCTTGCTGTAAGAGGGGATTTTTCAAAAAAAGGAATTCTCCTGGCAACTTCAGGCATAATTTTTTCATCTGCGCTTCTCGTATTTTCTCTCTCAACCGTTATATGGCTGTCTTATTTAATGCTTTTTCTTATTGGATGGGGGGCGATAAGCCAGATAGCCACTGCAAACAGCCTTCTTCAGCTTACAGTCCCTGACAGACTTCGCGGAAGAGTAATGAGTTCTTTTACAATGGTGTTTTTAGGCATGGCATCCCTTGGCAACTTTGTACTGGGCAGTCTGGCGCATTATGTCGGCACGCAAACTGCCCTGGGAATAGGTGCAAAACTCTGTTTGCTCGGAATAATCTGGCTTTTATGGAAAAAACCGGATATCCTGAAAATGTAGCCCCGGCCTGCTCTGCCTTATTTGTTTCATTTTTTTGCTTCTTTTAAAAATAATAGGTTAGCGGTTTTTTGAAACTATGGCGAAACAGTATTTTATACTGTATTAGTTACGCTAATAATGAGACAAGTTTAAAGCCCTATGGTCATTGTTTGGATTATTGCTTTTTCTTGTAATTATGTCTATCGGATTATTAATAATACGCGGATACTGGTGATTAAATCGTCTGTATATACTCATCAACTTCTGATTTGAATTTCGTAAGCACTTCCCTGATTGCATCAACCAGAATCTTTAATTCTTCCCATTTAATGTTAAAGACATAAGCATAAATAAAAAAGTTTCGAAAGGCCAGGTATTTGGAGAATATCTGATAAAGGTCGCGTGGTATTATCCCGATCTCGTTTGCTTTTTTAAGCACCTTCTCATGCCATGCAGGAGAATCAGTTATATCAAGTTTGTCAAAAATGAGCATCTGTTTTAAGATATTTTCAAGCCCGCTGTAGATATTCACGATAAAGGCTGCTATTGCAGCCTTTTCTACAAGCGTATAGTCAGATTTTTCAGGCTTATAGACAGAAAAAAGTTCATCTGTAATCATGTTAATATTTTTAAATTCCCCGTCGCAGTATTTTTTAAGCTCGTCTGTTGTCATAATCTTAACCTCTCAAACAGCTTTTCATACCAATAGATTTTTTACGATTAAATATTATATTTTTTTCTTAACAACATCAATAGCTGAGTTAAGGGCGCTGTCTATGCCTTCTGCATCTTTTGTACCGCCCTGCGCCATGTCAGCCCTGCCGCCGCCTTTTCCACCTGTGATAGCCTTCAGGATTTCTCCGGCATTAATCCGTGATATTAAATCCTTTGTAACTACAGCCACGTAAGATGCCCGGCCGTTCTGTGAAGAACCGAGAACAATAACACCTGAATCGATTCTGTTTTTTATTGTATCTGCAAGATTTCTTAATGTTTTAATGTCAAGACCGTCAACCCTGTGAGATAAAACCTTTACTTTATTTACATTTATTATTTTTTTGAGGATGGCACTGACGTTCTTCAGTGCTGCCGTGCCTTTTGACTTTTCCATCTCTTTCTCGAGCAGTTTGGCATCGCTGATAAGTCTTTCAAGTTTTTCTGAAACATTAAGTTCTTTAACCTTGAGCAGGCCGGCTGCTTTTTTTAATTCACTCTCTTCAGCTTTTATAAATTCAATAGCAGTAAAGCCTGTAATGGCTTCTATTCTCCTTATTCCGGCAGCAACACTTCCTTCTGAGATTGTCTTGAAAAGGCCTATTTCCCCTGTAGCACTGCAGTGTGTTCCGCCGCAGAGTTCAGCTGTAAAATCTCCTGCCCTGACAACCCTTACCTTTTCTCCGTATTTCTCTCCAAACAGGGCAATTGCTCCTTTTGAAACGGCATCATCAAGGGTTGTCCATTCTACATTGACAGGTAAATTTTCAATAATCTTTTCATTGACAATCTCTTCAACCTCCTGCAACTCCCTGTCGTTCATTGCATAAAAATGGGTAAAATCAAATCTCAGTTTTTCAGGTGCAACAAGTGAGCCGGCCTGTTTTATATGGTCACCGAGGACAGCCTTTAATGCAGAGTGTAATAAGTGTGTTACTGTGTGATTGCGCATAATTGCTTTTCTTCTGTTTTTATCAACAGATGCATGAACGGTCATTTTTTTCCTGATGACTCCTTTTTTTACGGTAGCAACATGAAGCAGTAACGCATTAAATATTTTTGTATCATGCACCTGAATTTTCAGGCCTTCTGCCTTTATAACCCCTTTATCTCCGGCCTGCCCTCCTGATTCTCCATAAAATGGGGTCTTATCCAGGATTATCTCTACTTCCTCCCCTTCCCCTGCCTCTTCTGCACAGGCCCCGTCTTTTATCAGGGCATTAACAGTGCAATCTGCACTTAGGGTTTCATAGCCGAGAAATTCTGTGGGGCCGGATTGCTTAAGGATTTCCCTGTAAATGACGGAGACCTCTTCCTCTGTCCCGGCCCATGATGCCCTTGCCCTTGTTTTCTGCAGTTCCATCTCTTTGGCAAAGCCCTGCCCGTCTGCCTTAAGTCTGTTATCTTCTGCAATGTCCCGGGCAAGGTCAAGCGGGAATCCGTATGTATCATGCAATTTAAAAAGTTCTGTGCCCGGTATTGTATCTTGACCCGCTGACTTTAACTCTTTCATAAGCTTCTCTAATATAGTCATCCCTGTAGAGAGAGTATGAGCAAACCTCTCCTCTTCAAACCTGAGCACATTTTTACTTCTCTGTGTGTCTTCAAGCAGTTCGGGATAGGGCCCGGACAGTGCATCAAAGACAGAATCCATGATCCTGTAAAGGAACGGCATATCAATGCCAAGCATAAAACCGTGTCTTGCAGCCCTTCTTATAATCCTCCTGAGCACATAACCCCTTCCCTCGTTTGAAGGCATTAGCCCCTCGGAAAGGACAAAGGCCACTGCTCTTATATGATCAGCTATTACACGGGTAGAGATATCTGTTGAAGGACCAGCGCCGTATTTTTTGCCTGAGATATCTTCTATGTTTTTGATGATAGAACTAAAAAGATCGCTGTCAAAGTTGTTTTTTTTGCCCTGAAGCACTGCCGCGAGCCTTTCAAGTCCCATGCCGGTATCAATACTCGGCCGTGGCAGGGCAGTTAACTTTCCGGATAAATCCCTGCTGTACTGCGTAAATACAAGGTTCCATATTTCGAGATACCGGTCACAATCACACCCAACTCTGCAGGAAGGCTTGTCACAGCCCATTTCCGGCCCCTGGTCTATAAGTATTTCAGAGCATGGGCCGCATGGACCTGTATCTCCCATCTGCCAGAAATTATCTCTGTCGCCGAGTCTAAAAATTTTTTCAGGCTTAATGCCAATTTCATTCTGCCATAAAGAGTCTGATTCATCGTCTTTTTCATAAATGGTGACCAGCAATTTTTCACCTGGCAGGCCGACCTTTTCTGTCAGGAACTCCCACGCCCATTCAATTGCCTCTCGCTTGAAATAGTCGCCAAAAGAAAAATTACCGAGCATTTCAAAAAAAGTATGATGCCTTGCTGTTCTGCCGACATTCTCGAGGTCATTGTGTTTACCGCCTGCCCTGAGACACTTCTGAACTGTTACTACCCTTTTGTAAGGGCTGTCTTTATCACCCAGAAAAATGGATTTGAACTGAACCATCCCTGCATTGGTAAAAAGAATTGTCGGGTCATCTTCTGGTATAAGGGGTGAACCGGGAAGGACTTTATGCCCCTTTTGACTGAAAAAATCCAGGAATAATTGTCTTATGTCGTTACTTGTCATTGATCTGCTGAAACGCTTAAATCACAAGATTTTGATATATAATAAAATGTATTATATCAAAAATTATGCATATATAATGAAAATACACAGCCATAGGCCTAATAGCGTTTTAAACAGGGCTTAAAAATACAATTACTATTTAGTGTGACAGAGCAGGAAGTATAAGGAAAACAGATGTATAACCGCAGTTGCAGGAACATTCTTTCCGGGTGATTCTGTTTTGTTAAGCAGATAATTTTATGGTGGATTTAAAGGATCAAGGGGGTATAAGACTCTTCGCCTCAGCGAATCCGCCGTGGCGGAAAGAATTCGAAGTGACTTTCAGCAAAGAACCGCATCGAGATCCATGGAACTAAAATGAAAGATTATAAATTAGATTGCAAAATGAAAAATTAACAATTAGCATTTAGAACTCCCTACGCGATTTCGAAGTGCAAGGAATTGTTTTAATGTTCCCTACAGAAACCTAATGTAAGGATTTTTCTATTTATTATATTCGTTCACTAACGCTCACTATTCATTTATTTATATTCGTTCGTGCACTCCTGACTGCCCTGCCTACCGGCAGGCAGGCGTCAGGCAGGCTCACTGTTCATTCAAAATTTGCTTTTTTGCTCTGTATTTTCAGCTATTGTTAAATGCTAACTTTGAAATGATAATTTTGAAATTTATTACCTTTTAAATCCCGAAAAGGGGCGTTGTCCCAACGGGACTTTACGTCCTCTAGTCTTTTTTATTACTCACTGACTTGACTGCCATGTTTATTATGTCAGCTGAAAATCCCCTAAATTTAAGCATACCCCAGAGTCTGCGTCTTATAATATTTTCCGGATATTTTTTTAGCGCCTTTAATTTTTTTTCCACAATTTTCCGGGCAGAGTCTTTTTCCATCTCTTTTGTATGGATTAACATTGTTTCATCTATAATTTCTCTTTGAATTCCACGTCCGGAGAGAAACATTTCGATGCCTTTTCTTCCGAGGTATTTTCTTTCTGCTGCATTCCTGAGGAGCTCTTTTGCAAGAGCCTCGTCTTTAATCAGACCTGCATTCTCAAGAGACTCTACAGCACTTTTTATCTGCCTGCTGTCAAAACCTTTTCTCCTCAGTTTCTCAAACATTTCCTTCCTGCTTCTTGAGCGGTAGCTGAGAAGCCTTAGTGCATAGTTTTTTGCTTCAACTCGAGAACCTTTCAATCCCTGGCACACCTTTATCTTGTATGGATCCTTCATCCTCTTCCTTCATGTCTTTTGTGGACTGAACGCCTTTAACCTTGAGGACAAAATCATCAGGGCTTGTAGCTCTGCGAAGGGCATCCTGGTAAGTAATAAGTCCATCCCTATAAAGGCCTAGAAGAGATTGATCAAATGTCTGCATGCCGTACTGGCTGGAACCCTGGGCAATAATATCAGGGATTTGTTTTGTTTTATCAGGGTCTTCCACACAGGCTTTTATAGTAGCTGTTCCAATGAGTATTTCAGCAGCAGGTACCCTCCCTGTGCCATCGGCCTTCGGCACCAGCCTCATGGATATAATGGCCTTCAGGACAGAGGCGAGCTGGATTCTCACCTGCTTGTGCTGATAAGGCGGAAAAACCGATATGATTCTGTTTACGGTTTCAGCTGCGTCAACTGTATGAAGGGTGCTTAACACAAGGTGACCTGTTTCTGCTGCAACAAGGGCAGTCTGAATTGTCTCAAAATCACGCATTTCACCAACAAGAATCACATCAGGGTCCTGTCTCATAGCGGCCCTGAGCGCTTTGCTGAAAGATTCGGTGTCGGCGCCTACCTCGCGTTGGTTTACAACACTGCGTTTATCTCTATGGAGAAATTCGATAGGGTCTTCAATCGTCATTACATGGTCAGTCCTGTTTGAGTTTATGTAATCGACTATTGATGCAAGTGTCGTGGTTTTACCGCTTCCGGTAGTTCCTGTTACAAGGATTAGTCCCCTGCTTTCCAGGGCGATCTTATTTATAACGGACGGCAGGTGAAGTTGCTCTACATTAAGAATCTTCATGGGAATAACTCTGAAGACAGCGCCTACTGTTCCCCTCTGCACAAAGGCATTACACCTAAACCTTCCAAGTCCGGGGACACTGTATGCGATATCAACGTCATTTTTCTTTTTAAATAAATCTTTATGCCCCGGGTTCATGACAGAGTGGACCAAGCCCATGCTATCCTCTGATGAAAGTCTTTTTTCACCAGGCATAAATGAAAGGGCGCCATGAATTCGCACGATAGGGGCATTGCCGGCTTTTATATGCAGGTCAGAAGCCCCCGAATTAACAGCCTTCTTAAGGAGATCATCAATATTGATAGTCATAGCTTACCTCCTGAGGTTGTAAGCCTCCAGTATTTTTGTTTCAATTTCTTTTGATACTTCAGGGTTTGACTTTAGATATGCCTTGGAGTTTTCCCTTCCCTGGCCCATGCGGGTTCCATTGTATGAGTACCACGCCCCTGCCTTTTCTATAATTCCTTTTGCTGCCCCAAGGTCAATGAGCTCGCCGGTTCTTGAGATGCCTTCGTTAAAATATATATCAAACTCTGCCTGTTTGAACGGAGGGGCAACCTTGTTTTTGGCAACCTTTACCCTTACCCTGTTGCCAACGGATTCCTGTGCACTTTTGATCTGTTCTATCCTTCTGATGTCAAGCCTGACAGAAGAATAAAACTTTAAGGCATTGCCGCCTGTAGTGGTCTCAGGGCTTCCAAACATGACTCCTATCTTCATCCTGATCTGGTTGATAAAAACAACTGTTGTCTGGCTCTTTGATATTGCTGCTGTCAGTTTCCGTAATGCCTGGCTCATAAGTCTTGCCTGAAGACCCGGCAGACTGTCTCCCATATCACCCTCAATTTCTGCCCTTGGCACCAGGGCAGCAACAGAATCTATTACTATTATGTCCAGGGCCCCGCTGCGCACAAGTGTTTCTGTAACCTCTAAGCCCTGTTCTCCTGTGTCAGGCTGGCTTACTAAGAGGTCTTCTGCTTTTACCCCGAGTTTTACAGCATAAGCCAGGTCAAGAGCGTGTTCCGCATCTATAAATGCTGCTGCACCGCCTGCTTTTTGTGCCTCCGCGATTGCGCTTAAAGCAAGTGTAGTTTTCCCTGATGATTCCGGCCCGTAAATTTCAACAACCCTGCCTCTTGGAAAACCGCCAACTCCAAGCGCCGCATCCAGTCCGATGGAACCTGAAGATATGGTAGCGATCTCCGCTATTCCTTCTGAGCCAAGCCGCATTATTGCCCCTTTGCCAAACTGTTTTTCTATCTGGGAAATAGCCGCGTCAATGGCCTTTGAGCGGTCCTTGTTAGACATTTTACCCTCCTTTATTATATTACAAAAGTACTTAATTCAAATATAGGTTATGATTGTGCTTACCCAGAAAAATCTCAGAAATTTTTGTGTACTGTGCTCCTGCCGGTTTTAAGTCGCTTCTTATTAAAGATATACTTTTGGCCTCTATTAATCCAAAACTTTCATTTTTGTGCAGTTCAATTTTATCAATCAAATTTTCCTTCCCCATAGCTGATCTGAATCTTCCAAGGGTAAGATGCGGTGTAAATCTTCTGTTCTCGCGTTCAATCCCTAAAGAAGCCGTCCCATCCTCAATATCTTTTTGAATTTTTGTCAGGACATCGTTGCTGTTAATGCCGATCCATAAGACCCTTGGAGATTTCATGCCGGGAAAGGTGCTTATACCTTTAACTTCAAGAGTAAACATATTATGTTTTTTGCAAATTTCTTTTATTATTCTCTCGGTTTCGACAGTGATTTTCTCATCAACATTTCCGAGAAACTTTAAAGTAAGGTGAATATTTTCAGGTTTTATCCATCTGATATCAGCCCGGCTTCCTTTTAACTCTTTTTGAAGCTCTGCCAGAGCAGATTTTACAGTTTCAGATAACTCTATTGCTATAAAGCTTCTCAAGTCTCCCAGTCAGGAATTAAATCTTTACCCTGTTAAAGTGCCCCGTGTAAGCCTGCCTGTCTGCCTTTTCGCCTGACCGCCTCAGGCAAGTTTAGAAAGGCAAAGGTCTTCTAACGGGGTTATTCTCTGAGAATAGCATACCACAGAACTGTCAAAAATATGAAATGAGAACTCAGAAATGGGAAGTAAAATCATTCCAATTACTCAATCCTTATTTTATAGGTTCTTATGAAAAATGAACTTGAATACCCCGTTTTGTAAACGGGGATGAAAAGTTCTCCTTTTATATCTCCCCCTTTGGAAAAGGGGGGAATACAAATTGAATAATCATTAATGAAATATTCCTTTTTGATGCCCCGCCTTGTAGGCGGAGTTCTTCATTTCTCAGTTTAGAAAAAGTATCCATAATTGTATGCAGGTGTTGGCATATAACGCAGCAATAAGGTCATCCAGCATAATACCTGCGCCTCCCGGGACAAGTTTTTCGATTTTCCTTATCGGTGCAGGCTTTAGAATGTCAAAGATTCTGAACAGAATGAATGCAGCAAGAAGATAGCCGGCATTTTTTGGAACAAACAGAACAGAAAACAAATAGCCGGAAAACTCATCTATAACTATATGTCTGCTGTCTTTTCCAAGGTGTTTTTCAGCGTTGTGCGAAGTAAATAATCCGGTTAGAAGTACGAGTATGGAAATCATCAGAAGAAGAGAGTCTTCGGGTTTAAGGAGCATTATTAGCAAGAGACCTGATGCCGAGCCAAAAGTGCCGGGTGCAAAAGGCAGATAGCCTATAAAGCCAAAGGTTGCAATTATTCGCTGGATTCTGTTAATCAAAATGTTTCTTTCTTTTTTTATAAAATTTAAATAATAGTTCCCACCTTTGTCAATCAAAAGAAACCTGACATAAAATCTGTTATAATTTTATCAATGCATATCGATAAAAAGATAGCCGTAATAATTCCTGCGCTTAATGAGGAAAAAACACTCCCCATGGTGCTAAAAGACATAGATAAGGGTTTGGTGGATGAAGTTGTAGTTGTAGACAATGGCAGTATTGATAAGACGCCTGTAATAGCCAGAGAATGGGGGGCAACCCTTTTATTTGAATCTAAAAAGGGCTATGGATACCCCTGCCTTAAGGGAATTGAATACCTTAAGGACAGGAATCCTGATTTGGTGGTATTTTTAGATGGGAATTACAGTGACCACCCCGGGGAGATTATTAAGCTGATTGATCCAATAGTCAGGGAAGATTATGACTTAGTTCTTGGTTCAAGGGTTATGGGTGAAAGTGAAACAGGGGCCCTCCGTATACCTGTCAGGGCTGGTAATCTTCTGGCGACCATTCTGATTGGATTTCTCTACAGATTTAAATATACAGACCTGGGTCCTTTCAGGGCGATTAAATTTAACAAACTGTTAGATTTAGATATGCGGGATAATAACCTGGGATGGACAGTCGAGATGCAGATTAAGGCAATTAAAAAAAAATACAGGGTAACCGAAGTACCGGTAAGTTATCGTAAAGGAAGTGGCAAGTCAAAATTTACCGGAGATATAAAAGGCATTGTATCCATAGGATACAGAATTCTGTGGACTATATTTAAATATCGTTTTGTTAAGTAATGTAAGGCTTAAAACTGCGGAGAAGTGATTATATATGAATATTCTCTATCCCGGATAAGAAAAATTTGAACATTACTTTTCTGAAATAACAAAACACCTCATAATACAAAGATATTTTGGAATTATGATATCTTAAGGTGCTGAATCATGCCTCAGAGTAAAACCATGACAGCTTTCGGGAATAACCCGGACCCTATTACAGAAAATAACAAAGACACGGTTATTGTACTTCTTGGCCCGACCGGTGTCGGTAAAACAGCTTTGTCCATTCTTCTTGCAAAAGCCCTTAATACAGAGATAATAAGCGCCGATTCCATGCAGACTTATCGTCATATGGATATAGGAACTTCCAAGCCTACGGACAGGGAGCTTAAAAAGGTGAAACATCACTTGATTGACATATTATCTCCTGATGAATTCTTCAGCGCCGGTATGTTCAGGAAGATGTCAATAAAAATTATTAAGGGCCTTCACAGCAGTGGTAAGATTCCGGTAATTGTTGGGGGGACAGGCCTTTATATCAGAACGCTTACAAAAGGTCTTTTCGAGGGGCCTGAAGCAGACTGGTCATTGAGGGAAAAACTAATGGAAGAAGAGAGGTGTTTTGGGAAAGGGTATCTTTATAAACGTCTTAAAAAAGTTGATGCAGTGTCAGCAGTTAAGATTAATCCGAATGATACCCGAAGGATAATAAGAGCACTTGAGGTATCACTTACAGGGAAGAAGACAATTACCGAGTTTCAGCATTCATCAACAGTGCCGCAGTCCTATAAATTTATCAAGATAGGTCTTTTAAGGGAAAGAAAGGAATTGCACAGGCGCATAGAACAAAGGGTTGATGCCATGATGGAAAAAGGTCTT